>Ga0180433_10000782_pt1 | contig 53969 bp, 74 predicted proteins | sample SS_ome_8_FD_132980 | JGI IMG/M metagenome (GOLD analysis project Ga0180433, IMG submission 132980) | Hypersaline lake sediment archaeal communities from the Salton Sea, California, USA - SS_1_D_1 metaG | ecosystem: Environmental > Aquatic > Non-marine Saline and Alkaline > Hypersaline >...
ATCTTTCATTATTAAAAATGTAGCGAGGTAATTAATGGACGCAACTACTTTTAGATTCTTGACACTGGGAGTATTAATAGGAGTATTTTTTATAGCATATGTAGTAGCTGAAGCTAAACGTGAGACAGTACAAAAAGAAGTTGACAATCTTAAAAAATTATTGGAAGAAGAGCAAGTTAAGAATTCTACAGTAATTTCTCAGAAAAAGTCAAGTGAAATCAGAATAGGACAAGTAGCAGAGCATCTAATACCATTTCTATCACAATGTAAATATGATCCTAAGTCGATGCATTTTCAAGGAAATCCGATAGATTTTTTAGTATATGATTTAGATCAAGCTGAAATAATATTTTTAGAAGTCAAAACTGGAAAAAGTAAACTGTCGAAAAGGCAGAAGACTATCAAAAATATAATCAAAGCTGGAAAAGTTTACTATGAAGAAATCCGAGTTAGCCCAAAAGGTGTTCGGGTTCGTAGAGAAAAGAACGAAAAATAGACATTGGAGCATTTATGGATAAAGTAAAAAAGTTTTTTAGTAGTATGGGTGGAAAAATTGTCTTGATTTTTTCCGTAATATTTTCTATACTTATATATATCCTAGACAAAAAAAATAGGGAAATAGTATCATTCAAGGCTAAGGCTAAGCTAGTGAAGACGGAGCAAGAAGCTAAAGACCTCAAGAGAGAGATCAATGCGGCCTCCAAAGAAAGAGATATGCTAAAGGGAGAAAGAGAGAGTATTAATGAGGCCTTAAATATTCTAAAAACTAAACGTAAACAATTAAAAGAAGAATCAAAAAACAAATCTAGTAAAGATATTGAAAGCTTCTGGGAATAAAGGACATACAATGTACGGAAACATAAAAGAGTCAGATTTAGACACTCCATGCTTAATGAACGACGAAGAAGGTCGATTAATGACAATAAGAGAAAGATTAGATGAGCTTTGTTTAGACGAAGAACTCGAATATGTCGATTATAAATTAACGCAGGGTAGATTTTCTGAAGAAATTACAATAGGAAAATTTACTGCCTGGACAGAAAGTTATGTTATAATTTATATGTCAGCATTATTTGGAGAAGAGTATTTCATGAAATTAGATAGAAATCCTCCTCCAAAAAATATGAGATATTAAACGGCAGTTAGTTTAAATTTTAACTAGGAGTTACTTTGTTAACCGCAGCTCAAGCAAGAAGTAAGGCCAAGGATACAAAATTACAACAAAAGGTCAATTTCGTGGACGAAGTAGTAGAATTGATGGAAAAGATAGATAAATCAGTGGACAAAGCTGCCTCTGAAGGTAAATTGACGTGTACTGTAAGTTGTATTAAACAATATGGAATTAGAGACAAAAATGGGGTATGGGGTTGGTACTATCCTAATTTTATAATTAACGAAATAAAAAAGAGACTAAAAAATTCTGGATATGACGTTAAAATAGAAAGAAAGAAGAAACGAGAATTAGAAGACTATAGCTACAAAGATTTAATCATTTCATGGAAATAATATGAGATATTATGAAATAGCGGATTTTATGCATGAGCAGGGTGATATTACACTACTTGAGAAGAAAATAATTTATAAGCTAAGTAAAGATTATGAGGGAGTCAGAGATTTACTGGACATATATATAAAAGAACCAGTAAAAGAACAAATACACACATCTGAATTTATAAGAGAAACGTGTATAGAAATATTATTCACTTGGTATACTACATGTAGGGATAAGCATGACAAGAAAAGAAGCAAATAGAAAAATAGTAAAAATTATTGAAAAAGAGATCGAAAGTCCATTTAATGAAGATATTAGATTTGGTCAATTGATGAGAAACATAGGAGTAGTATTAGAAGATAGAAATGGTCTTCCTAATGAACCTATTATGTGGTATGATGAGTTTAATTTAGAAAGTACAGAATTACTAAAAAGAATTAGAAAAACTATTAAAAAATTGGAGTGGTAATATGTATAGATGTGATATATGCAATACTATAGTTGGACCTAGCGTTAAAGTTATAAAAAGGGTATCAAAAAAGAGAAATAAAGAGTATGTTAATGAAATAAAAGACAAGAAAGGAAGTAGACGTAAAGTATATAGCGATGGATGGGAAATAGCTAAAGAAGTAGCTTTGTGTCATATTTGCGATGGAAAGGATATTCTAGGATGAAATATTTATTTATTATATCACTATTTTTAACAAGTTGTAGTGGTACATTTGATATTTTTAATTTAAATCCTAGATTTGAGGTTGGAGATTGTATAAAAAAAGTACACGAACCACGAGAATCTTGGGACGTACCAGACTTTGATACTGGATATAAAATTAAAGAGATTGGAAAACATCATTACAGATTAGTGTGGTGGTATCCAAAAAAATGGAGAAATCATGATGTTGGGTTTGCTGGTTACACTACTTTTAGTTATATGGACAGTTCACACAAGAAAGTGGAGTGTAAGTAATGAAAATATTTGCACTATCAGGATTTAAGTTTTCAGGAAAAGATACTGTAGCAGATTATTTAGTAAAAAATTACGGGATGATGAAGCATTCTTTTGCTGGACCACTAAAAGATATGGTTTCGGAAACATATAAATTTCATAGGACATATTTGGATGACCCAACAAAAAAAGAAACTCCATTAACTCAATATCCAGTAGACCCAAAAGATGAGTTTTCTATGATGATATCTGGATTTATGTTTAAAGAATTTAGAGAAAGAAACGGAAATGTTCCAGAGGATAGAACTAAACTACACAAAAAAGAATTATTTTGGACTCCTAGGGCACTCGCAATTCTAGAAGGATCAGTAAAAAGGTCGGTAAATTCAAAACATTGGGTATCTTCAGTAATTGATAAAATAGCTTTCAGTAAAGATAAAATTCACGTTATTTCTGATATGAGGTATAAAAGTGAAATGTCTCAACTCAAAGCTTATTTTGGATCGGCTTTAGTAACTGTTAGAATAGATAGATTTGATACCGTTGATTCTAAAGACCCGAGCGAGTTTGATTTAGCTAGCACCAAACACAATATTATATTAAATAACAGAGGTACTATAGGAGATTTATATAAAAATATAGACCTTATGTTAGACAGAAGAAATATAAAAGGACCATTAAATGTCTGATAATAAAAAAGATAATTTAGATGATATTACAAAAAAAGTTAGAAAAGCTGCTAAGGAAGGTAATGTAACCTTCGCAACTGACCATATTATTGATATGTATCCAGAAATAGTGAATAGATTATTAGATGATGTGCTACAACATCCAGAAGCTTTTATAAGTGATATGAGCTGTATTAATGATTTTTGTTGGGCAAGAGATGATGATGAATATAAAGAAGAATTACTAGAAATAGAAGAACGATTAGAAGCTGTATTTGGAGTAAAGATAGAAGGGTTCGAATCTATGGAGTTTGGAGAACTCGTACCACTTATAGAATTACGGAGAGGTTCTTATTAAAAGACTACTAATAGTATTATTAATATGTTTTTCAGCTACTGCTAAAGATAAACTTAAAGTTATGGTGCTTGATACCGGAGCAGATAAGAAAAACACATATATAATGAAACATATACCAAAGGATTACGAATTTCATCAAGACGAAAACGGACATGGTACTAGTATTTCTTGGTTTATACTGAAGGACGCTTGCGAAGAAGTGGAACTTTACCCGTGTAAATTCTACGGAGTAAAATACTATATTAATAATATAGAAAGATTGGTAGATTGTTTAGAACATGCTAATATGTTAGATATTGATATCATAAATTTGTCAGGCGGAGGTAGATCGCCTTATAAATCTGAAAAAGAGTGGATATCAAAATTCCTAAAAAAAAGAGGAAGACTATTTATAGCCGCTGCTGGAAACAATAATCAAGATTTAGATAAAAATCCATATTACCCCGCCAGCTATAGGATTGACGGACTTAGGGTTGTAGGTGCTTTGGACCCAAAAACGAAGAAAAGAGCTTCATATAGTAGCTACGCTGATTGGATAGTGTGGGAAATTGGTACTGCTAATTCTTTTGGTTTAAATTATAAAAGTACAATTATTAGCGGAACTTCAGTATCTACTGCTATTTATACTGGAAAGATAGTAAAGAGGTGGTGTGAAAAAAGGAGAAAAAATGCCATACATCAAAAAAAATAAACGTGACGAAATGAAGGGTTTAATCAATGCCCTATCAGACCAAATAGGAGGAATGCCTGGAAACTTAAACTACGTAATAACCAAATTAGTTCTAAACTCCATGCCTCAGAAACCTACATATTTTAATTATAATGAAATGGTAGGGGTGTTGGAGTGCGCTAAGCAGGAATTTTACAGAAGAGCGGCAGTTCCTTATGAGAAAAATAAAATAGACGAAAATGGAGATGTATATTAAGTGAAAAACGTAATAGTATTCACTTTAGGTATAACCTGCTTTTTCGGAACAGGACTATTAATACTTGAAATTGTTAGAAGATTACTAGTACCATAAATAACTACAAAAGGGAGAATAATAATGCCTAGATTTGATGGAACAGGGCCAAATGGAAAAGGACCAAAAACTGGTAGAGGACTTGGTAATTGTAATAAAAATACTAAAAATGGTAACGTTAAAAACTCCAAAAAAGCAAAAGGTAAAGTAAAAAAGAAATAGGTATATTTATGAAAAATGACATGCCGCCTCCTGGCAGAAAGCTTGATAGACTAATTGCTCAAAAAATATTTGGTTGCCAAGTTAAGATGATACCAGTATTTAGAGATTCAGAGGAATTGGAACCATCTTATTGTTGTACTTGTAAAGATCAAGCGCACAGGATTCAAAAATCATCTTTCCGTTATCGGGATGAAGATATAAAATTTTATTCTTCGTCAATAGAAGCTGCTTGGGAAATTGTTGATAAACTAGGAGAACATCCTGGATATTACAGTGTAAGGCTTGCTGGTCACTCAACTTTATACAGATGTGTGTTTGAAGAACAAGGTAAGTTTGAGGCTTTCGGAAAATCTGCACCTCATGCTATATGCTTGGCAGCCCTAAAAGCAATAGGTTATGAGGAATAATATGACAGTTTGGGTAGTAGTGCATAGGTTTGAGGATAGTTGTAGTAAAATAGGTTGGGAAGACATAAAATGTATATGTAGGGATGAAGATACTGCTGTAGCAGAAACTGTAAAATTAATTAGAAAAGAACTATCTGTAGGTAAGAATAAAAAATTAAAATGGAAACGATTGGGAGAGAACTTGTGGGGAGCTGGTAAAGAATATGAAGTAGAATTAATAGAAATGGAGGTCATATGATGCATAATGATATGGCAATGGCTATCGCTGCTTACGAGGCTGATAATTACGAATTAATCCTCAGAGAAGCTTTAGAAACAAATAATATAGAAATAGTAGAGTTTTGTAGAATACATATATATCCTAGTTATATAGATGCTGCTCTAGCTGCTGAAATAGATATAGATGTAGAATTAGTGAATATATTTGGAGGACCGTTAGAATGAAGAAATCAGAAAAAATATTATTAGCAGTACTAGTAGTACTTTTAGCAGTTACAGTGTGGTTCCATTTCCACCCTAAAAATAGTTTTGAACCTAACGACTGTATAGCGACTTTAGGTAAGAATCAAAACATATATACATTTTGGGTAGTAGATTATAATAAAGATATAGATAAGTATTTGATGTGGTTTTATAATAAGGAAAGAATAGAACTTCCGATAGTAATTAATGCTGATATTATAGATAAAACTTCGGAAAAAGTAGATTGCCCTCTATATCTGCAACAAAGAATAGATAAAAAGGAGCCGAAAAATGTCCAATGGTGATAAATACGGGCACTGGATAGCCACCGGTTCTAGTACAACTACTGGAAATAGTATTACTGTTACGTCTACTCCTAACGGCAATAATTACCAATATATGACCTGCGACGACGACGGCACAATATTAGTTTACACTACTGACGGTACTGGAGGATTAACGACGTGTTCGAACATGCCTAGAACAGAAAATGTCTACCAATCTCCAGATTATGAAGGAGAATCTCTAACAGGTCCAGAAGACAAAATATGTACGAAGTGTAAAGAAACTGTTCCAGACCATAAAGTAGCCGCTTCATACGGCTACAGAAAAATAGCCAAACACGTATGTCATAAATGTTATATAAAACAACTAGATAAACAATTTGGAATAGAAGAATCAGTAGATATAGAAGATGTACTATATGGCGAAAAAGAAGAAAATTAGGTCAACTACAGCTAGTTTTAATAATTCTCTTAATAATAATACTAGTATTGGAACTACTGAACCAGGAAATTTAACTATTCATACAGATAGTACAGATATTATTATTTATGGAGAAAAAGAAGGGGTGTGCGATTCTTGTAAAGAAATTAAACAGCTATCTTTAGGATTTAAGTTTAGTGCTATAGAAAGAAAAATATGTGGTCGTTGTTTGAATATGAAAATAGATAAGATGTTTAAGACGGGAATGGATGTGGATTTTGAAGAGGTGTTGTATGATGACTAAAGTTGATTATAGCCCTCATTTGTGCGTGGAGAGTCCTCAGATTGGCTTCTAAGGGCCTTTTAGCTACCAACCTATTACCAACTACCTACAAGTCGATCTCAAGCCAATACAGAGCATTTTAGAGGTTTTAGTACTATTTTAGCCTGTAAAAGCTGTAATAGAAATATTATTCGTTTTTATCACTTTGAAAAAGAATGAACCCCACCCTGTCCGAGGAGTTAACAGGGTTGGGGTCCACGTTAGCCTCCGAAGAAGCTAAACCTTATTTTTTAAGAGCTTCCAAAAGTTCATTCATTTTTGCTTTAAGCTCGTTGCAGAGGGCCATAGTAGTAGCTGCATCAATTGCATCAATAGTAGATATAGCTTCAACAGCACTAGGTTTAGAGGCTCTCGATTGATATACTTTTGCTGGGCTTGAAGTCTTTAAAGACTCACAAGGTTTGTTCTTACAAACTTTTCCTGTTCCAATTGCCATAATATACACTCCTTTTTTGACAAATTATTTAAACTAACGGTGATTCCTCCGAAAAGGCCGCAAATCAAATAAAGGGTCTATTTTTTATAATATTGAATGTGAAAATGGAACGCTCCATTTCCAACTTTATGAACTTTGGCAGTCCATTTATAGTAGTTAGAACTATCATACTTATTATTTAAATATGTAGTAATTCTACTCCTCTCATCGTCTGTATAAACTCTACTTCTAATATCTAATCCATGCCAAAACTGGTGTGGAGATTTAAAAGGTTTATTCTTATATCTTCCAGAATTTCTATACAGATAATCTTGTTCTTTTGGGGTTCTAAAAATCATAGTAAGAATAACATCTTTACTAAGCTCTTTATCTACCCATTTATATAGGTCTAATACAAGCTTTAGTAGAGGTTTATTATGATGTCTAAGTTCCCGTAATTCGTCTTTTAGCCGCTTTGAATTATTTTTCGCATGTAACATATATTATTTCTTTTTCTTCTTCTTCTTTTTGTTTTGACCTTTTACGAGAGGTTTGTGAATCATAACTTTTTTCTTCTTAGGTTTTTTCTTCTTACTTTTCTTAGACTTATTACGCCCCATTTATAATATGCTTTCGTGATTTATTAGTTTAAGAAATATCTTCATCTGAGTTCATCGCAGCTTCAGCTAAAGCCATTAAATCGTCCGCTTTCGTTTGTGCTTCTGCTAGTGTTATTTCATTGAAGCACTTTTTACTCAAAGATGCATCGTCAGATGATCCCACATCTCCGAAGTAATACGCCTTTACTACATTATCAATGACTCTAAGTTCTACTCTACACTCTTTTATTGTTTTTGCCATTATATTCTCCTATTATGTTGCAATAATACCATGTGCTCTTAGTTTCCCAAGTAAGTCATTAACTTGAGCCTTAAGTTCATTAATTAGATCTCTTTCCTCTGTGCCGTAGGTTGCATCCGCATCCGCTGTTGCTACACTTGCAACCGCAGCCTGTTGTGTCGTTAAAACTTGCGTTCCTGCCATTTCAATATTACCTCTGGTAATATTAACATTACCATCAGTGCCTGAATTTGCTGCAGCACCTGGAGTTATATCAATGTCACCACCATCGTAGTTATTGGTATCAGTACCCTCTGCATCACCAGCTTCAATAGTTAACTTCTTACCAGCGGCATTTAAAACTGTATCGTCTTGCTTGATGGATTGATTTGATATTTCTAATCGGTCCCCATCAGGGCAGTTATCAGCTCCAGCATAATATGCCCCTTCAAAATAGGCATTTCTAAAAGCATATAAATTAGCACCACCTATATCTATAGAACCGCCGCCATAAATAGTTTGGCTAGCTAATGTGTAACCTGGCCCTATTGTAAAATTGCTAGTGAAAGTAGTGCCCGATCGATACCCTATTTCAGGGGCATTCGCTATTTGCTTTATTGTCAACCCTTTTGTAGTAGATCCTCCATCATAAAAGGTAGTAGTAGTCGAATTTGCACCTGATATAATATCATATCCACGACAGGACATCATAAGACGACTCAACCCACTAGTTGTAGCAGCATATATATTTACGCTACTAGAGGCTAGTGCCCCTGCATACCCCGTCGTCCCTGACTTAAGATTAAGATTCCCTCCCAAGACTGCAGCCGTATCTGTTGTGTTTCCTGCCTGAATTGTTATATCATTTCCAGCCCCAGAACTTACTGAAGCTTTAGATATACTCCAAGCAGATGTAGTATCTGTATTAACTAAGTCTCCGGTTGTATCTGCAAGGCTGAGAGCACTATCTTGGACATTCTTTGACCCACCATCTCCTCGAACGATTCTGTTATCTGCAACAACTGCAGAGGAGGATACATCGCCCCAAACCGCTGGAGCAGTCCACTGGGCCTCATTAGAAGCATTAACCCAAGAAAGTAAATACCCATCTTGTCCGGCACCCAAGGAAACATTAGAAATCGGATTTCCCTGAAGTTCATCCGCATTCCATATAGCCTCATCGTTATCAGCTGTTAGATCTGTAATATTAGAGCCGTTATCTCGAAAATATAATTTTGTTGTTCCACCATCATCCGCTACATAGAGACGACCTTTATTGGCTGCTGGATCACTAGGGCTACCCCACTCCTGCATATCCATATATTCTGAGGTTATAGTAGTTTTGCCATCAACATCAAAAGATGATGAGGCATATACATTGACTGGGCGGTCCGCTGAAGCGTTACCTATATTACATGCACTGTCAAAAGTCAGATTCTGATAAGATTTAAATTCTGCTGCATCACCTTCAAAAATATAAGTTTCGAGTCCAGCACTATCAGAACACGTCAATCTAATTTTATTTGCGTAACCGGTGCCAGTATTTTCTTTGGTTATACAGACAAGCTTACCCACCACTTTGGGTGGATTGACAGCATCAATTTGAACGTTCCAATTTGTTTCACCAAGAGATTCTCCTGAGGAAATATTGCTTGGAGATCCTACAGTGCCTCCACCACGTATAAAGCTCAAAAAATTATATTGAGAAGAATTATTAAAAGTACTAAGCATGACGCATGCGGGATAGACGGCACCACTTCCGGAAGCAAATATTCCTTGTGCTAAGGAGGGGATAGGTGCTCCATAAAGAGTTGTCAGCATATTTGCATAAGACTTTGCATCGGGACCCACCAGTATCATAGAGCCGTCTGAAACCTCAACATAGCCTTTCGTAGCATTGGAAGTTGATTCTAATAGAAGACTTCCAGCGGAGGCCGTACTACCCCGAACCGCAGGTGTAGCTAACTCATTGGATAGAAATGCATCTTTAAACCTAGCTCCAGGACTGCCAAGATCATATGTAGCATCATTCCCTGTTGGAAGTATATCCGAGGTAACTGCATCTGACCACAGATCACCACCACCGCCTGCTGCTTCCCAGGTGAGTGTTGGAGCACCTCCATTATAATTGTATCGTAGAAATTCGGCATCATCTCCCGACACAGGAGCCGTAATGGAAATACCCCGTAGTTTATCTGCATTCCATTGTGCGGTTCCATTACCTACCTGAGAAGCTGAAACGCTATGGGGATTAGAAGTTGAGGATATATGTGTTTGAATATTAGCATTGATCGGCTCATATAAACCAGCATGATCGCCCCATCCATAGGCGGTATTGTAGTTTGCGATATCAGAATCAGTAAAGTTCTGTGCAGCGATCTGCATACTAGTTTTAGCGTAGACATTATTTGGCCGAGTATCACTTGCTGCACCAATATCTCCACCACCATCAGTGGTCCACAGAATATCAGTATCATTAAGTTTAAAATTACCAGAACTACCAAATCTCGCAACTTCACTACTATTGATATTAAATAATAATGGATTAGCTCCTGATTGAGAAATAGATCCGTCAGCTATTGTGGTAGTAGCTCCAACATTTACTGAACCAGAAAAGTAAGCATCTTTCCAACGAGCTGAAGAAGAACCTATATCATAAGTAGCATCGTCACCAACTATAGGAGTAAAATCTTGAAAATTGTCAGCATTAAGATGAAAAGAAAGAGGATCAGCCTCAACTCCGCCGCCACCAACTAAATTGTGTACTGTACCAGAAGTATCTTTCCATTTAATTTCATCATCGGCAGTATCTATAAACAAAGATCCATTAACAGCAGTAGCAGCAGCTATAGCAGTCCAAGATCGAACTTCAGTTAAATCATATAAATCAAAATTGCCTAAAGGAATATCGGCAGTAGGCGTAGTAGTACCACCTAAAGCTATGGCACTAGCTTGAGCAGCAGTAACTGTATGAGGATTAGAGGTAGAACTTAAATGACTATCTATAGTAGCATGAGTATTAGTACCTTTATCAGTTAAAGAGGTATGAGATTTAGTAGTTAAGTCAGCTAAATCTGAAACTGTTTTATCAATTTGTGCCCAAGTATAATCATTAGAAGATGAAGTTACGGCTCCAGTTCTAGTATTAAAACTAGTTACTACAGCAGAAGTTGCAGACCATTCAGCAGTTTCTGCTCCAGTAACTTTCAATATTTTACCAATATCTGCAACTTCTGCTTTAGGAAGTAGAGCATAAGGTCTTGGTCTGACATCTTCACCAACTAAACCACTATTAAGAAGAGTTATTGATCCTCTAGGTAAATGTCTAACAAAATTAATTCCATAATGACTAGTACTAGAAGGTTTAGTTCCAGCATTATCCCAATCAACGGTTATAGAACCAGAAGATTCACTATCTTCACAGTAAATACCAGAAACTTGTTCATATAATTGACTACCCATTATATATGTATTTTGATAATCAATATAATTTACTATATTAGCATGGATAGAGTTTGAGCCTTCAAATCTACAATCCTTGAATTGCAACTCATTTCCACCTAAACTAGAACCAGCAATTCCAGTAATTGTTACTGAATAATCAGAAGTTGAAGAGTTAATAGATACACCAACAACCTTAAGGTCCCAAGGTTCTGGATCAGTACTATTGTCTTCTATTCTTAAAGCAGTTCCTGCGTATTGTATTCTAGTGACCCCTTGACCAAAACCATAAAGATTAATTCCATGATAGTCTAGTAAAACTTGTTCTGAATATTCCCCAGGACTGACTATAATATTCACTGGATTAGTATAACTAGGAAGTGGAGATAATGATTTAGCTGCGGTTATAGCAGCTCCTATAGTTAAAAATGGATCTAAAGATGATCCAGAATTAGAATCATTTCCACCCTTACTGACATTTAAAGTTCTTGTTAAATAGTTAGATTTTAATGTTAGATCACTAGTATCAACTATACCATGAACAGATGTTGAGGCCAAAATATGACTATCAATAGCAGTATGACTATTACTTCCGATATCTTGAATATTTAAATGGCTTATACTAGATTCAGAATAATGAATAGAACTATCAGATATGTGACTGTCAATTTGAGAATGAGCATTTGTTCCTATATCAGTTAAATCGCTATGTAATCTACTACTAAATTGTGATAATGCTCCAGATTGTAATGCCAAATCAGAGGTATCTACTATTCCATGAATAGCAGTAGTGTCAGACTCATGGCTAGTTAGTTGACTTTTATTAATAGCATCATTAGGATCTGTACCGTCATCTAAATCTGTTAACTTATTAGAATCCCAACTAATGTCTGTAGTAGGAGGCTGAGTATTATCCCTCAGAATGGCACTAGAGGATACTGAGGATAATTGATCAAAATTTACAGCGTCGGCAAGATTAGCTCCGTCAGCTAAATTAGTTATCTTATAACTACCCCAAGAAATATTAGCTCTCGGAGGTCTGTCTCCGTCTCGTCCAATATCATCGCTCCAATCCAGATCGACCCTCTGGACTTCCCAGGTACTTGATTCAGAGGAATAGGCAAGTAGTTTTTGAGCATTGTCCGTCCCTTGTAATATGTAAATTACATCCCCATCCATCGGCTCGGAATTAAACCTTTGAAGGTCTTTCTGCACTAGCCAATGCAGAGAATTATCAACTACTACAAGTTCATATACTCTATTATTTAAACTAGTATCACTTAAATTAGTAAAAATAACTCTAGTGCCTCTAGTTATAGAAGCACCGTCAATTGTAATTGTACTACCTGAAGGTAAACTAACTGACGTGTTATCCCAAACAAGGACAGCCGGCCTATTATTAAATTTACCTATATCAGGGTTATTATAAAATCTATGAAAAATCTTTGCCATTTTTTCTTCCTTCAACAATATTTATGATATAAAACTTTTTATTTATTAAATACGTTTATGCTGTAAAATCAGTGTCAGCTCTTGGTCCTACAGCCGTAAAGTGAATAAAGAATGTACCAGTAGTTAGAGAATTCTGATATACTTTAACTATGCAAGCTGAATGATCTACACCATCTAAGTAAGGTACATACCAGTTACCAATTCCATTCCTGTCTGCAGTCAGAGTTACAGTAGCGTAGGTTTTAAAATTTTGATCGTAGTTTATTCGAAAACTAGTTGCTGTAGTATTATCAATTATAAAACCATCTCCGTATGCTTTAGTAATTGTAGTAAAATCTCCTGGAGTACCGGACATAACTATCTGAACAATCCCACGAATTACTTTGATATTATTATCTGAACCTTCATTTCCAACGACTGCGTTTTTACCGTTTATAGATAATATATTGGCTCCACCTGAATCTAAACTCGTCCAGCTACGTAGTGTGATTGCTTTTGAAGTTTGCACTGCAATACCAGGATTAAATCCACTCGTATTTGCTCCTGTTATACGTGTCAGTGTATTATCAGCATTCATTACTGCAAGTGCACCAGAAGTTAGCAAAGTCCCACTAGAATTAGATATAGTGGGGCCGCCAGCAGTAAATTCAATACCGCCAGATCCTATACTTAAATAGTTTCCACTTGCAGAATTTGATAATAGAACACCACCGGCTAATTGAAGTTGATCACTTACATTTAGCCGATTATTTGCGCTTCTACTCAATATTGGACCATTAAGATCCAAAAATTGTAACTCATTAGTTAGCAAAAATCGCAGATCAGAAGCTTTTGATAAAATAGGGGGATTTGGATCAACTCCAACTCTTAATTTCTCAGCTTGCAGGGTCATAGTATTAGGAATTCCATCAGCATTAAAATGTAGTATATTAGTACTATCATCAAAAACTACATCATCGTCCGCACTTAAACCTTGTATTGATCCTAAAGCTGCAGCATAATCACTCCATATTCCGGCATCTCTTCTAACAAATAAAACGTAAGAATTTTCATTAAAAGGAGCAGAAATATCAGAAAAAGAATCTTTATACACTGTAGTAGAGCCATTAACTAGGGCGTCATTTACAGTTAAAGTATCATTAACATTATCAATAGAAGTAATATATGTAATAGTATTAGCGGAATCTCTTATAACATTGCCAATTCTAATATCAGATAAATCAGGAGATCCGCTCAACGTAATAGTAGTTCCACCACTAGATATATTATAAACTTGATTTCCCTTATCTATAGCACCACCTGAAGAATTAAGTTCATATACAATTGCTCCGCCGTCTATAATAACAACTGTATTATTTGATATAGTATTATTATTTCCATAAGGATTTACTAAAGTAAAATCAGCAGTCCATTGTAATTCTTCTGTATTTGGAGTAGCATCCCAATTAAGAGTACCGGGCATAGTTGCAATAGTTTGTAATTTTTGATTAAAAAGATTTTCAAAATCTACTTGTGACTGTGTCGTCTCTCTTAGATCAGATATTCTAGATGCATGAACTATTTCGTCTGTACTATTCCAGTCAATATCAGCAGAACTAACAAAAATTTTACCTATAGGATTACCAGTAGATCCTTCGGCATGCAGAATGTCATTTTTCCAAACTTGATACGTAGTTCCATTAGTTATTGTTGGATCTAACTGTCCTACTTCTTTATCTAATCGTAATACTATATTAGTTGGAGTAGCATCATTAAATATATCAGTTATATAATATGAATTGCCGACACTATCAACTAATCGACCACCTTGAAATCTTTCTTGATCTGAAGAAGAATTTGGGAGTACTCTTCCACCAACTCCTGGGTCGTTTCTCAATACAATTTCTACATTTCTACCATCTACTTCTTCTGAACCTGATAGAGGATTAGTACTAATCAAATCCCCCGGTCCACTTCCAGTTGGAGAAATAGTTACAAAATTTACCAAATTTTGATCTGAAGTATCATTAGTATAAGGTATAGGAGCTTCATCAATAGATGATGTTGGTACAACATTAAGCTTATATGTTACTCGAACTTTCTGAGCTGTGGATTCAGTTAAATTAGCATTTTTAATAAATGGATCTTCTACATTAGTAATAACTTCTTCTTCTGCACTAACAACTATAGAATAATTATTAGTTGGAGTAGTTCCACCATCATTAAAAGTAATTAATTTGCCTTCGCCATTAGGGTCATCAACAATAGTAACTGCAGTAGGAAGTATACCAGAAGTAAGCACATTTCCTGAAACTAAATGATCCTTTGGTGACTTAATAACAAAAGGAAACCCTTCGTACCAAGCTTCTCCGTATTTTACTACAACTTCAGTAGAAGACCGCATATCAGCTTTAAAAGCATCACCAACAAATGCATTTCCTATAGTATTTTTAATACTTTTTCGAAAATACTCAAGCATTTGTAATTCTATATCAGTAGCTTCACTGGCAAGTAAATATTTACCTTCTACATATCTGGATCGTAAATATCGACTAGCTCTAAATGTATTAAACTTTAAAATGGCACACCTCCAGGTTTACACAAATTATATAAATATAAACCCTGCTTTTGTTTTAAATGGGATATATAAAGACAACAAATTATTTAAAACTATAAATCTATTAGTATTAAGAGGAGATAATACTACATAATTTCCGCCAGCAGTTCTGTTCTTAACTATTCCTCTAACAGTTATTGTAGTGGCAGTATTTGCTATTATCTCAAAAACATCGTTAATTTCAGCCTGATTAGGTAACAAAAAATTGCCAACCAAGCTATCAACAGCACCAAAAGTAGCAGTACTGTCTGTTAGTATTGTATTACCTCCAGATAAAACAATACTCTCACTCTCCCCAACATGAAGAGCAACATTTGGTATATTTATTACAAATTCTTTAAACGTAAAAAATCCAGGTATAACAATCCCAGGAAGAGTAGTAGCAAATCTTCCGCCCTCTATAAATGGATCAGGCTGCACTAATCTAGTATTAGTACTTCCTAATGTTGGAGAATACCAACGTAATGCGTCTATATTCTTAACATCATCATTAATAGCTTCATCAAAATCAGCAGTACCATCAGTAATATCCCAAGTAGTTATAATTTTAATAAATAAAGCTATTCCTTCTTTAGTACCCTTTAATTTCCACGCAGACAAAAGATCATTAGCTATTCTTCTTAATGTGTCTATTCCCAATGAATACCCAACAGAAGGAAGTCCAGTCTGCTCAGAAAGGGGAGTTAAAGCTGAAACAAAAACAGTATGGGTATTTTGAAGTCTATAAGTTTCTACCAGAGCATGTAATTCATTAAATTGAAATCCAAATACTTTCATTAAATCATATAAGTCGCCAGTAGCATCTAATCTTCTATAAAAAGTAGGCCAGTAATTATATATAGTATTACCAAAATCTTTATCTGCTATATTTAATGCAGATACTTGAGTAGAATCTTCACTTTTATAAGTTCCAGATTCTACCTGAGCTACGTTTAAATTTAAATCGTAAGTAAAAGCTGTATAATAATAAAATACATTATCTCTAAGGCCACTTCCAGAAGGAGGATTAGTAGTAGCTTCAGACTCTATTTTAAAATTATCAACAAAAGATATAATAGTATCTACATTATTAAAACTATTAAGTATGGACATTCCAGCTCCAATAACAGGAATATCTGGAGTAGAACTATTATCATAAAAATAAACAGTATCTTCAGTATTACTTTTTACAATATACCTATTATCATTTCCATCCTTAAATATAAGATTAGCTAATTCGTCTGTCTCAAATTTTATTAATTGTATAGTGCCATTAATAACACTAACTAAATCTTTTATATAAAAATTACCAGCAGTAGTTCTAATATCATTTTCAAAATCAGTAGATTCTCTTATACTTGAGGGGAAATCTGCTAAAACTACATAAGGACCTATAGCAGGAGTTTCATTTTCTACTAATTTTATTGAGCTAACACTACTTTCTGATATTTTAAAAACATTACTGCTAGAATCTCTAAGTAACCTTCCACCCATATTAATAGGCATATTATTACTAGAGTCATTTAGTTCTCCTGCAGAAGATGAATCAGCAGGCTCTACTGGAGCTTCCGTTTTCCAGTTAAGTATCTCAATTCCCCTATTATCACTAACAGTAGTAGGATAAGCTGTATTCTCTAATTCCATAAGGAAATGAGAAATTGACCTATGGACCAATATATGATCATTAGTATTATTAAAATCCAGAGGTTGATCCCAAGTTAAATTAATAGAACCTGGATTTGAAGCTGTAGCTGTAAAGTTTCTAACCAACGCCACTATTCTACCCCACCAAAAATTAGTATATTAACATCGTCAGTTGATATTTGCGGAACTTCATTTAATCTTAAATTAATTACATCATCAGCTATTCTAGAAGTTCTAAAAGTAAACGTATCCAAAGAACTGTTCGGTTCGCCACTAACAGTACCCTGACCTGCAGCATTAGCATCAGAAGCAGAAGTAGGGACACCTTCAGATAATCCTAATATAAATGAAACTTCATTAGAATCGTCATAATATCTTTTAGATACTATAGCTCCAGTACCTAATTCAGGAGTAAGGTTAGAATCTACAGTTATAGTTTTTGTTCCTTCAACAGTAAATACAGCATCAGAATCTGGAGATACATAAGTCCAAATAAACCCATCATAACTAGTAAGTCCGCCACTTTCCACAATAGACCCATCACTAGAGTCATTTACAGTATTATTTATCGTAAGTCCCGTATCTAATGTAACTTCATCACTAGGATCATCAACTGATAAAATTTTAAATATATTTCCTGCTCCATCTTTAAAAAAATTACCTGCTTCTGCTGACGATAAGTCAACAACTCCGCCATAAGTTACTACTCCAGTACCTGAAACATAGGAAAAACTCTCTAATCCTGAATTAGAAAACAAGACAGCAGATTGGTATGTCGGAGATGAATTATCTATTCCAACTAGAACTCTGTCATTCTGTATAATTCTACTATTATTACCGGCAGTGAAGTTTATTTCATTATCAGAAATTACAAGTTCATCCCCAGCATCATCTACAGAGATTATAAGAAATAAATCCCCATCATCATCTTCAAAATAATGTCCAGGTAACACTGTAGATAAGTCTACAGTAGAGACGTAAGTTATAACTCCAGTACCAGAATTATAAGTATAATTAACTGTCGGATCTGCCATTATTACTATATTACTAGTTTCTAATCCATCATATGTTCCATCACCCTCTAAAGCTATATGATATGGAGATCCTGCAGTAAGTGTTGGAGGAACAGCAAATGTGAATGTAACTTTATCAAATACAGTTCCATCCACAGCTATACTATCTATTCCTTTTGAAGCTGTAGCTACGTTTATAACATTAACTGGAACAGAAGTAGCTAATACTGACCCTAAATCTGGAACTCCAGTACCATTATCGGATAATACTCTTAAAATTAAACTACCTTGAATATTACCTTCTCTTCTCAAATATAAATTTACAGCAGCATAAGCGCCAGTTTCTGAAACCTTAAATCCCTGACCGACTTGATTACCGGCTCCACTACCTTCTAGAAGGAAACTAGCACTTTTATTAGAACTCGAATAAAGTTCTAATGGCTGCTGACGGTCATCCACCCCTACTACGTTAAAAATTTGTCCACTAGAGTCAATTACTGACCATTCTGAACTAATACCTATAAGATTTGGAGAACTATTTAACTTAATTATAGTTTCCCCAGAACCACCTATACTGGTGGACAATAAATCTAAACTTTCTCCAAGCACTCCTATATTATCTTGAACTTCAACTATATCAAAAGTATCACCAATAGTACCTATCTGACTAAACTGAGCACTAACCGAAAATAAAGTATCTTTTGTATTATATTGTACATCAAATATATTTTCGTTAAATACTACCTGATATCCAGTGAGATTTTTGACTACATCGTAATTTCCAGCTACTACAGCCATTATAGCACTATCATTAATAGCATTAGGTCCAGTAGTAATTGTATTACTCTCGTTAGAAACTATACTCCATATATTATCAGCAGCATCTATAAAATAGTAATCTCCAGTTGCATATTCATCCTGAATGAGTACCTTACTATTATCTAACACTAGATTATCATCAAGAGATACGCAAGTTCCGCTAATTAATGCTAAATCTAAATTATTATCAGTAATACTATTTACAGCAAGATTAGTAGTTGTAGATATTGTTTTTTTAAAACATTTAAAAGCTTCATACTCCGTTGACCCGTTTCTAATGCTGCCGTGATCATCTGTAGTAGGAGCCGCATCATCTACGCCCAAACCGTCGTCCAAAGTGAGATTATAATTAATAGTATCTACTCCCAATATCGGCCAATTGGCGTCAGACGTATCTCTAAAGAAATCGCCAGGAGCTACTAAAGCCAAATCTACTGGGTTAGCATACTGTAAAACACCAGTAACGGAACTATATGAAAATGCTACTCTAGGAGAAGAATTGTTATTAAATAATACTACATTAGGAGTCTCTGATAATGCTCCTGAAGCTACATTAAGCCATTCAGACTCACTAACATTATTAAAAATAGTAACATCAGAATTATGGTATGAAGTTAAGTCACTAACAATATCTTCCGCTATTCTCGGTCTATATGTAAGTTTTTTAATTTCGAATCTAGTAATTCCATCTACATCCTCTATAACGTCCATAATATCTTTTAATAGGACTTGTTTAGCAAATCCCATCCCAGACCCGTCACTACCGCCAGTATCTAAATCAAAAAAGGATTTTAACGCTGTATTTATAGATTCAACAGTAGTAGACCTACTAATAGTACTTCCCACAAATATTTCTAATTCAATTATAAAATCTATTCCATAAGCATCAAGAATTGAGTATTGTACAGTAACCATTTTTCTTCTATTAAGAAAATCTACTAGTTGATTGTATAATACTACATTATCAGTAATACTAGCAATACCAGACCCACTAGGTATTACATACACGTTTAAATCTACGCCTGGATCTTTTTTATTTTGTTCCGTACTAGCGTCAAATACTTCATTAAAATTAGCTTTTAATATGTCAGAATAGTCTTGTTCGGCCACTGCTCGTTCTAGAGTTCTAAGGCTAGCAGGAATAAGCTCTCTAAGCCTATTAATAGATTGTTCATCAGCACCACCAGAAAAATCAGCATTATTAGTAACAGAAGAAACTATTATATTAGAATCAACTAAAGTAGTTAGAGTATCTTTACTAATATTACCAATAGAACCTCCACCATTTCTATAAGTAATGGAAATAGTATCCCCAGACACTAATTTTCTTCCGAATTCCCCATCACCGAACATGATATAAGGTATTCCACTATCTCTCTCTTTTAAATCATAAACTCTTCCGCCTCCGCCTATTACATTTCCCAAACTATCAGTAATAGCGTCAGTATCTGTACCATTCTGCCAAATAAAAGTATTCACTAATGTATATTCATTACCATTTACTGTTAATACTGGAGAAATTAAACTAGTACTGGAATTTGATTGATCAACAATAATATCTTCTTTACTAAGATCAAATTCTTCATTCTGTAAACCTTCTGCCACAAAAGTATCTACTACTTCTTCCCCTTGAATAACATTACCATCAATCTCCTGTGCTCCAGATGCAGTAATAGCAGCAGTTAAGTAAAATTCTGCTCCATTAGTAGCGGCAACTTTAAATCCTTTAGGAATCGTACCTGCGCCTGTAGTAGTAAATGTAGCCACCCCAGAAGCACTCGTATTCGTAGCTGGCACATACCCAAATTGCGCAGCTATGTCTTCCACAGCACTACGTATAGTTGCTGTTTGTAAATAAGATTGAGTAGCTTGATTATCTAAATAGAAAAATAAAACATCGGATACATAAGCAACAATTTCTAACCAAGTTCTAGAAAACGAATCAGCGTTAAAATCTGTCCACAATCTATTAGCACTAGTACCAGAACCGTAGTTAACTGTAGCATAGGTGATTAAAGCGTCAACTACACTACTATAATCTTTTTCTATATAGTCAATGTCTTGATTTGCTGTTATGATTTCATTGGCCATCTATTACTCCTGAATATAGTCAATTAAGCAAAGCTCAAATCTGTTCCACTTCGAAATGGAAAGACAAGGCTTAGTTTTTCATCAGTTTCATTAACTAAAAACGTTATATTAAATATAATTAAACCAGTATTGAGATTACTACTAGTATCAACACTAATTAAAGTTATTCTAGGTTCATATTTACTAATAGCAGTTTTAATAGCTTCAATACCAGCAGGTTCTGCATCTAGTTGATTTTCCCACACCAACCCCATAAGAGAGCAGCCAAAATCAGGCCTATTTACTCGCTCACCTGGCACAGTTAAAAGTAGCTGTTCTACATCTTGTATAAGAACATCTACTCCAGATACATGATTAAAGTCTCCATTAATAGGAAACTTAGCATCAGCACCCAATCTTTGCTTTAAAGCATCTTCTTTTGATCTAATTTTAGCCATATTATTTAACTTATAATAACTGTTCCACTACCAGCACCTGGAGCAGCAGCACCAGCTAAAACACCAGTACCAGCGGCCCCAATTTCAGTACAAACTCCAGTAGCTATAGCTTCAGCAAAATTTTCCCACTGAGGCCCAGTAAATCCAGGAGCTGCAGCAACTATAGCATCTCGCATACTATCTATAGCTCCAGAAAAACTAGAAAAAGTAGCAGACCCGTTAGTATCTGAAGCTAGCGTAGCTAAAGCAAACTGCGACACAGTAACACTTCCTATGGCATCAGCAAAATTCCGTAACTCAGATCCACCATCAGTCCCAAATAAAGTTTTACCAGTATCTACGATAGTTGTAGCAATGTTACTAGAACTTATTCCAATTATCCCAACACCAGCACTAACTCCAACTAATACTGGAGTGGTCACTTGACCAGTTAATCCTATAGATGTAGTAACTATACCAGTTGAAACAGCTAAAGTGAATACAGGTAACATAGGCCCTAAATATCCCATTCCAGTTAACTGCGCTGTTAAAGCTACAGTAAATGTTGGTACTAATAAGGGCATTACTCTGTTTTCACTCCTCCAGATGGAACTAATGGAATTCCAGTTATAGGATCATTATTTAACGGAACCGCAGCAACTAATAATCCAGGAGCAGCGGCATTTAATGGTGTTTTTAAAGTAATTGTAGCTGTCGCTTCAATAGTAGCACTTCCTCCAGCTTCAACATTAGCATCGCCTCCAGACTTAACATTAACATCTCCTGAAGTTTCTATCGTAATTGATCCATCTTCATCAGAAATATGAATTTTATTACCACTAGAAGTAGTAATTCTTATTCCTTTATTAGTATCAGATATATCATTAACTTCTGGATTTGAAGTAGGTTCCGCTTCTCCATCATCTAACTCTACTAAATGTCCACCAGAAGTATAAAATCCAAAATTTGTAGGTACATCCCTTTTAAAACCTTCAGGTATTTGCGGACTAGAAAAATCGCCCTTTGTAACATTTCCCCAAGCAATAAGATATTCCGTATATCCGCAGTCAGCTTCTATATACACCAAATCCCCTACATTGGGAACATCAAAAGTGTTAGGTGCCATTAAATATTGAATCCATGAATTATTTTCCACTAACGGGTGATAAACTCGTATTCTTCCCCTTTTCATGGGGTCTCTATTGTCGATAACCTTAGCTTTAGATCTACCAACATATTTAATTTTACCAGTATTTAAATCTCTTACGGGAAACATATTAAGTATAACTTATTCCATAAAGTTCGTTTATTAAAGCATGTAGAGGTTTTTTATCTTTGAATACAGATTTATCTAATTTAAGTTTAATATCAGTTGTACTAGAATCTGAATTATCTGATCCATCAGGTTTTAATTGACCAAAACTAGCTGCAAAATTAACGCCCATAACTTCCGTAACATAACCATTCATTGTTATAGTGTGTTTAGTAGTCATTATTCTGTATATTCCACTATATCGAACGCCTAATCCACCGACAATAATAGGCCCAGGAACTAATAGTGGATAACCTAAAGTAGTCATTCCTAGAGCTAGTATTCTACTTACAGGTTCTGCAATATTTTCAGCTTTTTCGTCTAAAGTTCCACCTTCGAAAGGAGTTACCTCTAAAAGTCCTGTATGTTTATTTTTGTAATTACTAGCTTGTAAATTTTTATGTTCAAGTATATCGTCAGGATTCGTATCTATTTTACCTTCACCTATATTCAATTTAATGTTAGTCATATGATCAGAATTTCCCTCTAATGGATTACCGTCTTTATCTAATCCACTATTAGAAGCTTCTACTATAGATGATAAATCTACTTTTAAACTAACCCTTTTAATTATACTTCCAGGTGATCTATAATTAAATAATGTAGTACTTCTTAATCGTAACTGAGATTCCCAATCTTTTCTAGAAACAAAAACTAATACATCTTTTTCTTTTGTTGGATGAGTTATAATTTTTACTACGGCATTACTAGCATCAGCTAATTCTTTAAGAAACTGATCTAAACTTTGGCCAGCTTTATGAATCTTATTTCTATGTTCTTCATATCTATCATTAGATAACTTATCACCAACTATATAGCTAATTCCAGCTTTTTTACAAATATCAATAACTGCTTCTTCAGTAGAAACGTCATCAAAATCATAAATACCAGCTTCTGAATTGATTGTGTGAATTTTTCTATATTGATTAGCTTCTTTTGGTGATTTTATACCGTACAAAGCTTGAGTACTACAAGTTATATTTAAAGTAGGTTGTGAAGTTTCTGGAAATGTAGAATTTATAATAACTATAGGAGCTTCAACTGTTGCCGTTAATTCTGGACTTTCCAAATATCCCCATTTTACCTTTATAAAATTTCTTTGTTCAAATAAAAATCGTGGAGAGGCTAAATCAGAATCTCTATACCTATCTTCTGGTTCTGTTTCGTATTTTTTATCTTTCTTTTCTTTAGAAGTTAACCAAGTTACTCCACTATCTCCGCTAAATCTTAAATCTGTTAAAACGCCAGTTCTATTAGTTATGGAACCGCCAACATCACTATCTAAATGATAAACGCCGCCAGCTCCTTCGCTCGAATCTCTAGAGGCAGGTTCTCTGGAACCTTCTACAAGAGTGATATTTATAATATCAAAAGTTTCACGCTCTATAGACTGCTGTACTTCTACTTTAGAAACTAATTTTAATATATGTCCAGGAAGTTTTACTTTAGCCTTCCTAGTAGGATCACTAATAGTAATTTCAAAGAATGGAGTCTTAAATTTACTATAGAATGTATTAAAATCAGTAGCCATATTAAGTTTCTAGTTCTTCGATTTTATCTATAACCCTAGTTAATTCTGGAATTCTCAATACTTGCCCAGAAGCAATATCAGACGTAGGGTCTTGTATTTCATTAAATTGACAAATCACCCACCATAATTCTGGTATTTGATATACTGCTGCAGCTATTAAGTCTGGCCTTTTTTCCATTACTTGTGTCACGGTGATAAAAATATCTCCGTCAGATTCCTCTAAGTCTAGTCGTCTAGGGAGTGTTAAAAATTCAACATCAGAACGATTTTTTATAACCACTCCACCAGTATATCTAGAAAATCTTTTAAAATTTGCCATTAGGACACCCTATGAAATCTCAACCTATCAAAAGGTTTAGTAGTATATTGTACTAATTTAAAATTAACTATAGCTTCCATTGGTGCTAGATTTGATAACTGCTTTGTTACTCTTATTCTAAGATCAGTCAATATCCAAACATCAGAATCTGGGGATACACTAGCTGCTACGGGTTCTATATTTATAGCGGAACCTACGTATAATACAATTAATGGAGGACTTTGTTGTAACCTACCAGGATTATTTCCTTCATTATATTTAGGGTATAATAATGATCTATAATAGTTAAGGTGTCCAGATATATCCAATGTTCCAGTTTTAGAGCTTTTCGGACTTTTAGGTTTCTGACCTTTGCTTAAATTATTAACTCCGAAAAGAGCTGAAGCTAACGTAGATACAACTTGAGTTCCTAAATTTTTACGCCGTTCATCAGATTTTATGTGATCAAACTTAAACACTGAAGTGTCGTTTGTTACTAATGCCTCAAAAGATACTATTCTAGGGCCTCCAGCCATCCACTGATAAACTGGGTCGCTTTGTCCAGGAATACTATGTTCTGCCCAATTAGCAGTTTTAGTATCTTCATATGTAGACGGGTTTAGTAAAAAAAATGAGGCATACTGGTCGTAATTTTCTACTAATCCATAGCTATCAACTGTAAATATCCCTGCCCTCGCTAATTCAGAAGAATTAAGTTCAATATCAGAATTTAAAGATCTTTTATTTTTAGGTCTGATAGGCATTTAACTAATTAGGCCTCTTAGATTTTAATTGTTCAGTAGCAGTAACATTATCAATATTTGAATTAGATACTTTTATATTCTCTAATAGCTTTGTTTGTTTTTCACTCTCTATTCTTATACCTTCTAATTGTGTGGCGTAATTCTCCATATTAACACGCTCAGAACCCTTTGTTGTAGGTACAGTTCCTTTTGGCATTTTAAGTTGAGACTTTGGTCCAGGAGCAATTTTTCCTTTTTCTTCTATTATTCGTATAGCTTCTGGAGAGGCTCCTTTTGGATATTGCGGCGGAAAAGTTGGCGTTTCTCCAAATTCTCTACCCATTAGATATTTTCTAGCTGTTTCATTAGGATCACGTCTACCTTGTTTTCTATTTCTATATTCCTTAAGTACTCCTCTACTAGCTAAAGCTATGGCTTGCTCTTTTCCCTCTGCGTCCAATTTATCCCAAATTTTCGTTTTAACTTGACTAATTCCTTTTTCTATATTTTTAGGATCAGAAAAATGTAATTCTTGAAGTGAATCTGCCACTTTTTTTATTAATTCCGCTCTATCGAGTTTATCGTACAATCTATCCAAAGATTCTGTAGCTGTCTCAGTATTTGCCGCTAAACTCGCAAATCCAAGAGACAAAGACATCACAAATCCTAATAACAGCGGCAGTGCTAGGCCTCCTGCAGCTAAAGAAGCAATAGCTATCATAAGTAATTTAAATGTACCCATAACTGCTATAACTGCGGCAAAAGATCCTGCTACTACTAATAAAAATTTAGCCAATCCTATTAAGAATGGACTAGTTTTTCTAATATTTTCTAGAAAATCAGCGAAACTATACGTACCTACGGAAATTTTATCAAATAAAGGTCCTAAAGCTTGAGCTAAAATAGCTCCAATACTCATACCTAACATATCAAAAGATTCTTTTAATGATTGTATAATATCAAGTAAGTCTCTATTTCCCTTCTTCTCATTTATTGTAGCTAAAAGTAAAAGTTTCTTTCCTAATATTAGCTTTCTTTGAGTAGAAACCATTCCACCTAAAATACCAGTTCCGGCTTTTAAAATAGATAGTTCGGCTTGCAAAGCTGGGTTAGTTTTAGCAACTATATTCAAAAAGTTTAAATGACTAAGAGCGCCATCTCTTAAAAAGTTAGTGAACCTTTTAATACCCTCTCCAGCTTTAAACCCAGCCATTTTAGATGCAGTACCGGCAGCCGCAATCATATTTGCAGTTTCCGATAAAGTTTTAGTCATTCCTAGAGTTTTCATAGTAACAGCAGCTCTCATAGCTTCTACTCTAGGAATAAAATTATCAGTAAACTTCTTTAATTCGACATATAGTTTTCCGCTAGGAGTTCCAAATACTCTTTCAAATTGATTTGTTATCCTATCTAACTCTGCTCCTTTTTCCATAAGATTCATAGCATTAGAGAAACCTTTAGAGAACATACTCATAAAGGCTGTAGCAGAAAACATTACTCTATTAAATTCTTTAAAATCCCTTCCGCCTTGTTTGGCGTTTTTTCCAAGTTTCTTTAGATGACGACCTACCGCCTTTAAGCCTGCTTTTGCTGCAGCAGCTCCAGAAACTTTTACTAATATTTCTAATAATTTTTTCATTAATTTTTATTGATAACTTCGTCTATATAGCATTGCTTCATTTCTTTTCTATATGACCAACGAAGATTGTCTATTTCGCTAGGAGGCCAACCAAACAGTTTACCGAAAAATAAGTAGTCCTCCAGAAGATCGTTTCGGTGAGTCGTATACTCTAAGTTATTGATCCCCTGGAAGGGTCGAAAAAATCTGGATCAAACGGGTTCAATTTGAACTCGAATTCCTGTTTACACTTCTTATTAGTACATTTAACTTGTATATTAGTGTCTATATTGCCCATTAATTTTATATTTTTAGCTTCTTTATTTAAATAATATATATCAGAAGCTGGAATTTTTTCTATATCTGCATTAGTTATGTTAGTTTTTTCGCCCATTCTACGCATAGATAATTTTAAAAATCCAGTAATTAATGAGTCTTTTTTATCCTTTATTAATTTTAAACTCTCTAGAAGTTCTTTTAATCTAAGTGGACCTAATTCAATTTCTATATCCATCTTCGGTAAATGAACTACTTTAGGTTCCATCATTTCATCTAAAGATAGTTTATCTACTTCTAATTTACTAAGATCCAATTTCAAATTTTTAATTTCACTACCACATTTATCACATTTCGCTGATAAAAAATATTCTGGACCAAAAGTCTTTTCTCTAATTCTAATTAGAATCACTTCTAAATCTTCTACAGGTAATCTTTGTATGCCAGAAGAAATTTTACCTTTCCATCTGAGACCTTGCTCATTTTGAAAAGATAATACTAAATCTTCTAATATTTTTTGAACGTGACCTATATTTCCTATTACTAAACTTTCATCGACTAAGTAATTTTGTTGTTTTCCCTTTAATTCGTCTATTTCAGCATAGTCAAACAGTTCCATACCTGAACTTTCTACAAGTCCATTAGGTAATCGTATTAACATATAACCTCCTCGATTATTTATTATAAGTTTCTAGTTAAACGTTTTACTATATCAGCAGGACTGAATGGGTTTCTTTCTTGTTCTTGAGACTCTACGTCGAACCCTTCATACCTTATAACTAATCTTTCTAAACTCACTGCATCGTCAGCTCCAGAATCAAAATCAGACGCAACTTCATATTCAACAGGCACAGCATTATATAAGGTGTAGACTTTAACTACTGTACCATCTCTAGCTAAATGTTTTATAGTTACTGTTGTTCTATAGTCGCTGGTAACATAATTCTCAGATTCGCCAAACTCACCCTTAGCATTTAAAGCCGCAAACGGTTTTGATGCCCACCTATGAAAATCTAAATTGCCAGTAACTCCTCTACTTAAAGTTATAGGTTTATAGGATATACTGTCTATTATTTGTCTAGGATGTAAATGTGCCCCACCTTCAGCATACTCAGTAGTAACTATTTCATACGCAGGAGTACTTACATTAGTAAATCCAGCTTTTCCACTAAATTCACTAATTTCTATAGACCATCTAAATTTATCTAACGGGTCTTTTAAACTAGGTCTAGCCATTATAAAATACCACCTATAGCGTTTCCTGCATATCCAAGAACATTTTCTGTAGCATCTTTAGCCAACTCTTTCAACAATCCGTCAATACCGCCTTCTAGCTCAAGAAAAAACTCATAATTTAATGTTAATTCTTCTATAAGTTTAGTATCTTCACCAGCATCCAAGTTATCTCCGCCTTTATACATAGAGGGATAAGCATTAAAAAGCATCCACTGTTTAACAGGCTCCCCGTCACGATTATGTACATTTATAATAACTTCTTTTCTAAAATTGTCAGTTTGCAGCGGAGGAGCGTATGTAGTATTAGTAAGCTCTTGAGCACTTGCTAGTAAAAGTTGGTCATCATGAACTAATCTATACCAATTGTATAAATCTCTAGTACCAGTAACTCCCCTTTTAAGTACTACGGGAGTGTAAGTAGCTAAGCCTGGTATTCTAGTAAATCTTTGGTTATCCACATTTTCTCTGTATAGCATTTCATTAACAGCTACACTAGGGAGAATTACTTCACTAAATCCTGCCCTACTAACTACAGAAAGTAAGTTCTTTCCTTGTTTAGACTGTAGAAGCTTAGGAAAAGCTGCTGCTGTTAAATCCATAGCAGCAGTAGCACTTATATCTATAGATACTACTAATATACTAAATCTAAATTTTTCAACTGGATCATATTCAGAAGGTCTTGCCATATTATCCTAAAGTGGGAGGAGACTTTTAATATCTCCTCCCCAATTCTAATTCGTATTTATAAAGATCCACTAACTGCTTTTGACGATAGTCCATCAATAGCCATTTCTTTAAAATCTTCATATCCAATTGTTAGTGATTCTAGAGCTTTGTCTCCATCTTCACTAGCATCAAGATCAGAACCTGGAACGAAATTTACAGGAAAAGCATTATATAGAACCCAAACTCTAGCCACATCACCATTTCTGCCATACATTTTAATTGTTAAATCTTTTTTATAACAATTAGCAGCAGCATCTGAGTTTCTAGCACTAACAGAATCACGTCCAACGTGACCTGCTGTTGGATTATGTACCGCACTTATCCACTTATAAAATTCATTATTATCGTCTGCAGCAATTACTCCACGACTGAGAACAATATCTTCCATGCTACTTAAACCAGCAGAAATTTGATTGATATCAGGATCAATACCTTCTCTATACGTGATTTTAGTAGTGGCTCTCTTGGGCATTTGTACATCATGAAAACCAAACCTAACAAGTGAGGTAGCTTCAGATGTAGCACTTTCTCCAGTTTCAGCCGTCCATTCTACTCGAAATCTAAATCTTTCTAATGGATCTACTGTTGAACATCTTGCCATAATTATACTCCATTAATTAAGCTGTTGGGATTGGATATTCAAGAGCAATTTCAATAAACCTAACAGCTTTATTAGGTCTAACTTGAACTCTAACCCTTAACAACCCTTGGTCTAACTCATCTTGCGTAGGTTCAACACTAACAACTATAAATTGCTGAGCTTCAGGAAGTCCAGCAGGAAATAGATGTATATTGTTCCTAAGAAAGGACTCAATAGCCCTTTGTATTTGTTCCTGAGTTTCTGGTGAGAAATTTTCCCACAGAAAACCCCTAAGTCCTCTTTCCAACGAACCTTTAATATACTGTAATGATCTCATTACTTGAATCAATTGTTCATCAGCAGTGACTGCGGCTCCACCAGCAGTGTAGCCTCCAAAAATAATATTTCCAGAACCAGGAAAAGATGTAATTCTATTAATCCACGCTAATCTTAGCGGAGCAGCATCAACTCTTTCCGAAAGAATCAAACTAAGGCCAGTAATTCCAGCAATACTAGCATACTGAATGCCTGCAGGAGCGTGAGATGGTCCACCAATACCTATATTGGCGTCAATTCTAGCCATAACTCCAGCTACGTGCCCTATAGGGTCAATAGCTTTAATTGCCCCAGGACTAGCCAAAGAAGATTGGTCGAGAACAACAACATTATTAAAATACCATGCTGCTACTCTAGATGGATTATTAATAACGTCATCTTTATAACTTATAGCAGAAGGAATTGAAATATTAACATCGTCGCCTACACCAAAAAATGTACTCGGGTCTGCTGCTACTGTTACTTCATCAGTAGTATCATTTACTGCGGAAATAACTGATGTATAACTGCCAGCATCGTTAGTGACAACCATACCTGGCGTAACTGCAGATAAATCTGGAGTACCTGACATAGTTATAACATACGGCCCTGTTCCAGCAACTGACGCATATTTACCGTCTTCTGTAATAAGTTCATTAGAATCAGCTAATCCTATTTCTTCAGGAATAGTCAATAATGAAAAGGACGTAGAAAGTGTCGCCCCAAATTCCGCTCTTACTGTTTCCGTGTAATCAATCAATGCGCTTTGAACTAAATAAGCATCTTCCAAAGGTAGTCCAGGAACACACACTAGTCCTAAAACATCTTGTGCGTCTAAAGCACGTAGTCCTGAACCGTCTGCAGCACTACCTACGTAATCTGCTGCGGTTGGAGAACTACCAACATTGACAATTATAGCCACATTACCAGTACCAGCGTTGTCAAAAAATCCTTGCACAGCATAATAAGCGTCATTAGCGACCTCATCAACGTCACCAAACGTATCTTCAAAATCAGATAGATTGGTTAGTTGAGTCGGCGTATTAACAGGAGCACCAGATTTAGTGGTACTAATTAAAAACGCTGTAACTGCAGTAGGAACACCAGCAACTTGTACAGTTCCTAATGGAACATCAAATACTTGTACTCGTTCTGGCCCTATATTTGTATTTAAATTGGCCATATTTTAATATCTCCTCATAATTTCTTATGGGTCTTCGATTATTACATTGCCCTCAATATCTGCTATAGGCGTAGCTATGTCTTGAATCACGCCACGAATCTCTTCAGCTTCGAGCTTGTCAATCCATGTCTGCACCCAGAATGTAAATTCATGAATCCAGTATTGAGCGCCTTCTATATCTCTAGTTATATGGTCCACGAAATGGAACATAAAAACCTTTAAAGTTGCATTACTGACTATCATAGATCTCTTATCTGTAGTATATGTATCAGGTACTGTGTTTGATAGTACCAAAGTGTCAGTAGATTGCTTTTCTATTATTTTAGCCTCGTGAGGGCTTTCAAAACTTCCAGCCGAGTCTTTACTCGGAGTCACGTCATCTATTATAAAAACACTATCATTTAAATTAAAATCACTATTATTAGCAACTTTTATAGTGCTACTTCCACCAGCAGAGACATCTTCAGTTAACAATTCTTCCGCACTCTGTTCACTTCTAACGACAACTGAAAGTCCCGATCTAGGTGGATTAAACTCTTCCCACATTCTATTAAGAGTATCTACATGATTATCTTTAGTTTTAGAGTCAATTCTAATCAAATAGTATAAATCTAATGGAATGCTAAAACTTTTTCTTGACGCCAAACCAGTAGCTTCTTGAGATCCTGCTCTAAGAACTGGCTGCGCTGGGTCCATAACTACATACTTCACTGGAGTAGTATCAGCATTTTTAAACACGTTTCCAGGTCTTTTTATGTATCCGCCTGTAGATAAATCTGGTGAACCGCCAGTTATTACAATAGAATGATTTTCAATATCTGTAGATGTTATTGGAAAAGGATTATTAAGTGAATCATAAAAAACATCAGCAGCTTCTACAGTATTTAAATCAACAGCTTCTTCAAAAGTAATAGTACTTGTAGTAGAATCAAATAATAACGTAGGCATACTATCGACTAATGTATCAGATACAGTTACAGTATGAGGTCCAATAGCACTAGGAGTTATTGAATCTACTTTGTATACTCCTATATTATTACCCCGTAATAGTTTAATAGTATAAGTATTTAAAATTTTTCTAATATTATATATAGAAGTTTCTAAAGTATTTCCTGGAGCAGCAATAACAGCATCTGACCCAGATACCATTATTTCATAACCTCGAACAGCATAATCAAGATATTTAGTACATCCACGTCCGTATTGAGATACAACTCTTCCAGAAGTTAAATCTTCTCTTGATCTAAGTAGTCGTATAAAAAAGTGAGGATATTGAATATGATTAGCATCAGCACTACTATCATAAAAACTAGGTTCAACAGGAGTAGTTATAATTTCTCCAGTAAAAGGATCAAAAGTATCTTCCAGCACTACAGTATCAATAGTTCTAGTATCGTGAAATGTGATTCTACGAACTTCTCGTGCTAAAGCTTCTTCTATGTCTCTAATTATCCTTCTACTCATTTACTATTTCCTAAATGAAGAAGTAACTTTCTTAGCTACATTCCTTAAATCATTATACCATTTACTATAATTGCCGACTTTCCACATCACTATTAATCTGTGTACTGCTGGCCAAAATTCAATATCTCTATTAGATTCTAGAGAATAAGAAGAAGTTAAACTGTATATAACCTCTCCGCTTTTTTTAATTTCTTTATCTACTCTTAAATTATTTATAAGATGAATAATATTAGATTGAGTAATAATTTCTGGACCGCCAACAGCTTCAGGATCTACTTTTCTATCACGTATCTTTCTAATCTTATCAATCCAACCTTCAAGACTTTTTCTCAAACTACCAGTTTTAGCTGATTCTAACATGATAATAGCATTATCATACTGTCCATTTTTTACGTCAGTTATTACTGAGTTCAGATTTATAAAATGAGGAAATACTTCTTCTTCAAGAACAGCTTGCCTTAACATCCATATGGGCATTTGCCCTTTTTCCTTAGCTGTATTAAACCTATCTTCGTCAGTTACTGCTTTTTTGCCTTTTTGTCCTATATGTGCGCAGTGAGCTTTAACATATTTTCTTAAGTCTATTCCTGGATTAAGATAATATGTGAGCCTGTTACTACCATCTATTACAGCAAAAATAGAACTATTTATAGAAGTTATAACCTTATTTTTATGCTCTTCAAATGATGAGTCATCCTCAATAGGCTGCTGCATTCTGATTAGCATTGTCTGCTCACCATCTTTATTCACTTTTTGAAGAGTACTTACAGCTATTATTTCAGCATCTACATCAGCTATTGGAGTACTACCGTCAGTAAGTACATCCGACTCAAATCCTGACAAGTATTTAAATACAGCACTCTCTGAAGCTAATATATCGCTCCAATTTTCATTATCACCAATATTTATTGGATTCCCAGGAACTGCTGTTTTTTGACTAAGAATTTCTTCGTTTACGGTAATTCTGAGTCTGTTTCTTAATTCATTTACATCCTTTTGTATAGGTTCGTCAAGTCCTTTTTGTATTACTTTTTCTTCTACTTCTTTAGTAAGGCGTCTTATTGCAGCTTCTATATCGTTAGTTCCAGGTTTTAATTTTACTGTTATGTTTAAATTCCTAGCCATTAATCTCTGCCGTAATTTCTATGATGCTGTCTATGACAGATGTTACAAAGAGATACTCCATTGTCTATATCATAAAAATAATTATTATTTAGGTCATTTTCAGTTAAATCAGAAATAAATTTATTATTAGTTGTACAATAACTATGAATCAAATGCTTTAGAGTAGTAATATGATGAACCTCTAAATCTGTAGTAGAATTACATTTTGTACAACATCTATTATCTCGTTCTACAACTGCTGTTCTCCAATCCCAGTAGGATTTTAAATCTCTAACTCTCTCATATATAGATTTAATACCACCTTTCCAGGATGGATTATTTTTACCGAATTGATTATAACAACGATGGTGTTTATAAATACTATACTTATTCTTTGAAATATTTTTTAAAGTTTTTAAAATGGGAGTTTTTGAACAACTAAATTTATCTGCTATTTGATTACACGACATTCCAGATTTATATAGTTGAATTACTTTTTGTTCTTGTTTTTCAGTTAAAAACTTAATTTGGTATTTACTAAGGACAGTTTTTGCGTGATGTTGTAATTGTTCTTTAAGTTTAGGGTTATTTTGTACTATTAATTTTTTATCTACTTTTAAACCTAATTTATTAGCTATTTTTTGAATAGTACAATATTTTTTATTCAACTCTTTAGCACAATACTTACAACCTTTAGTTTCGTAGTTATCTTTTAAAAATTGTATTTCTTCATCATTTAATATTTTTATGGTATCTTTATTCCAAGAGCCGTTGGAGCGACCCTTAAAACCCAGCTTCCAAGCTTTCATATAAATAGATTTTTCAGAGGTGTTTAGCATATTAGCTAATTCTTTAGCAGACATGTTTCCATAATTTTTTGTTAATATTTCAATATTAGAATCTGTCCAAATCATTACTTCTCCTCTAAGTAGTTGATATTATTAACCTCTTCCGATTCCGATAGATTGAAGCTGAGACTCCCTTTTCTCTTGACTTAAAACCCTACTCCATTCACCCTTCCAAAAAGTTATATTTTGATCACTAACACTACTACCATCTTCACCTCTAGAAGCTAGTAATATACTCCATATAGTATAATATACTACAAATAGTCTATTGTTCTCCGTATTACCTCTAGATTTACTTAAATTAAGTTCTTCTCTAAGTTTAGTAGTAGCATTATTAATATGAGTTTGTATCATATTATCCCTAGCTTGTTGATCATTTCTTATAGCTTTTGGTAGAAATTGGTCAATATTAAATTTAGTAACTCTAACATCAGAAACAGTAGCATAACCGTAATCTCTAATACCTATCTGACCTGCTCCACTTTTAATTGTAAAATATTCATCTCCAAAATACTGTGTAATTCCACCAAGTATTCCAGAATATGTAATTATATATTCATCAAGCGGAGTCTGACTACCAGGTATATCCCACTCAAATTGGTATTCATATTGCTGGCCAGGTACTAGAGTGCCAGTTAATGTAGCTAATACTACTGGAAATGGCTGCACATCCATCAAAAAACTAGGTTCTAAGATTTGAGCAGTAGGCTCTGTTCCAGTATCTACTACTGTAGGTCTACCGTCATCCATAAAAATAATCTTAAATGTAGCTGTAGTTCCCCTTAAAAACGTATAACCGTCTTTAGTTTCGATTCTAGTTCCTGCTGTTGGACTAATTACTCCTGCCATAAACTTATCCTATAACATAATTTATAAGTACACTTGCTATCGCACTAAATACCATACCAAGAACACCTGCAACGACACCAACTTTAATCAAAATGCCGTTAGTTTTATTTTCTACCTTACAGAGTCTTCCCCTAAGGTCCCCCACCATTTCTTTCGTGCTAGATTCTACTTTATCAATATCATCTTTAACGTCTACAAATTCTATTCTACTAGGTAGATACTTCAGATCATCCTTAATCTCTCCTAAAAGATCTATAATAGACTCTACTTTTGTTTCGACCCTAACTAGTCTCTCTGAGGTTGGGATGTTGTCTGGTGGCATTTGATTGTTCCTCTTCTATTTCCTTACATAATTCTTCTCGAATTATTTTCTGTTCGCTACAGATGTCCTCGGCATGTTTACAAGCTTGGTCTAGCTTTTCTTCTAGACTACTCTTTTGCTTTGTCTTCTTCAGGCTCTTGTGGTTCATTTACAAGTTCCTCACTCATTTGACCCTGAAGAGCACTTTTAATAGTTGCCAAACTAGTCTGAATAACTTGATGTTCTTGCAAATTACCAGTGTATGCTGCGCATACTTTCTCAATCGTATTTAAGCACTCTTTAAGTTCCATTGTATTCTCCTCGTTATTGTAGTTTTAACAGTAAATCGACTAGATATTTATCTAATCTTAACATTACGACATAAAGACCTGCAGTTAAAATAATATTAAGCCAAATTACCCATTTTATTCTGGATACTTTAGAGCTTTTTATCCTACTTGTTAGGTCTTTTCTCGGTTTTCGATTTAATTTAGCCATAAAGCCTTAATCTAGTTTTATAGGCCCTTCCATTGCTGAAAAGTAACCTTGATTTATAGCTTCTCTTATTTTCTTTGGATCAAATTCCAAAGTGTCTATTAATAGTTTTTTAGGGGCATAAACCTCTAAATCTATCTTTTTATACATAGGATCGCAGTTTTTTCTTATACAACACCAGATGTCATCAACGTATACTTCATGAGAAATAACATCTATTGTACGCATTCCTATTTTCAAACTCTTAAATAATGGAAATTTTGGAAGTTCCCACTCAGCAGGATTGATATCCCAAGGGCTAGCTAATATAATAACTATTTTCTCCGCCCCATTATCAATAGCCTTTTTCAATGGTGTGATTTCCCTAACTCCACCATCTACCCATATTTTATCCACAGGAGACATAGCTACTGGTATACAAGCACTAGCTTCTACAGAACTATTAAAATCACTTTCGTCACTGTTTCCGTGTACTAATTCTCCAGTTTCTATATTAACTTTAGTAACTGTTGCAGGTATTCTACTTTTACCAGAACAACATGTATCTATAATTTTTCTTAAAGGTTTAGTGTTATAAATACCATCTGCTGCCATGAAAAATAGATTTGACCAGTTAAATTTCAATAAATCTGATTTCTTTTTTATATTTTTCCAAACTACTTCTAAACCAGCAACTCCCTGATAAGCTAGACCAGCAGCATTCAAAGCACCTACAGAAGTTCCGTAAGAGTGTTCGAATTCATAACCCTTTTCAGCTAATCCTTTTAATACTCCTACTTCAAATGCTCCTTTTGCTCCTCCACCAGACATAACTACATGTACTTTTTTCATAGTATTATCCCTTAGTGTGTAATTCGTAATTTATATAGGCCTTTACATCATTTTCTGTACCAATACTTGTATATTTACACCTTAAATATAAACCTATAGGAATCTCTCCAGGAGAAAAGGATTTGAATTCCATAGTTCTATCTGGATCAATAAAAACTTTTTTAATATATTCTTTAGCTATAAATCCTGCCCCATACCCAAGTATATTATCTACATCTACTATTAAAAATACCGCATAGTCTCCGTGTACGGCATTTTTAGTTATTAACTTTCCTCCCCATATATACTTAGACGTAAAAGATTCATCTTGTCCAGTATTCGGAAAATCAGTATAATTTTCTATTTTAAAATCAATAGAAGTAGTAGAATTTTTAGTAGCAGTAGCATCTTTGGCTACCATTTGCATAGTAAACGTATTAGCTGGCTCATTTATTACTGATTGTGTTATATTTCCTTTAAGCCAATTATCTCCACTAACTGAATCTAAATCATTTTCACCGTCATTAATAACTAATTTAGCAGGACTGCTCCATAAATCTTGATTAACTTTATAATCAAGAGACATGGCAGCACGTTCTATTTCAGTTAGTTCTTCAGAATATTCTCCAGCATCAATAGTAGTATTATACCAAGTATCTTCAGTTTCTTGTGCATTTTTAAGTTTGATTATTCTCATAATGCTTTCCTAGTCCATAAAATAACATTTAAATTCGCAGGTTTAGGATTACCCACACTAAGCATTTTAACCGCTACTCCATGACCAGATGTTACGTTTAATGCTGGATCTATAAGTTCAATTCCAGACCTACCATTCCAATTTCCGTTAGCTATAGAAAATGTACGAGTCCACAAAGTAGTAAATATGGTAAGTGTAGGGTCTACAGTTTCAATTCTAAGCGTAAATGGTTGAGCATTATTACTATTAGATATACTAATTCCTCTAATAATAGTATTAAACAAAACAACATCAGGAGCATTATTAGATGGTATATTATTTAATGTTAATAAATATTTATTAGCACTAACAACACCTTGTAGAGCAAATTGGAATTTATCTAAATCATTATCTGCCCAAGACACTGCAGGTACATCAACAGTTACCTTACCTCCACCGTCATTAGTAACATCTAAATAATCGCCAAAATTTATAATTTTAGTGTCTACTTGAACAGAAATATCATCATCTTCTACATCTACTTGAGATTCTACAATAGCATCTTGAGCATTATCTGCGACAAACCCATTACCAGTAGTATCAAATGGAGTCTCTTCAGAAACTTGTATTTTTTGATGACCTGCTGGTTTTTTAATCATTACACCCACCCCACAGAATTACTTCATAGTCGGTGCCGTCATCATTAGTATCTAATTTTAAAGTTTGGGTTAATCCTGGTACAAAAATACTTTCTCCGCTCATTATTGTTACGTAAGTAGAAGTTCCGTCAATATTAAACTTTATGGCATCATGTATACCATTAGAACTACTTTGATCCCGTACACTAGGAACACTAAGAAAAAACCATTGTATAGCTTTACCAGAAGTTAACTGTAAAGATACTGGAGATCCAGCAGTAGTTATAGAGCCGTTAAAATGCTCCGGCTCACTCTGCTTTTCATCTTGAATTTCTAGATCAAAATCGTTAAATTCAACCATTATTTAGTCCCATGATAACTTTTGAATTTTTTCTGAACTTCTAAACTCAGATACATCTTTTACTGCTTGTATAAATTTATCATCTACGACGACTGTTACAGTAGATCCCCAATTTACTAAACCTCTTTTAGAGGCTTTAGGATTTGGAATTTCCCCATCAACAGTTCTATTTTTAAATGATTCTGATATTTGCATTCTTTTAGATGGGCGGACAGAAACCTTAATTACTTTCTTATCGTCTTCATAGGAGCCAATATAGAAATAATCTATATGATCTTGAGATAGTTTTCTAGGAGTTTTTACCCAATTAAGCTTGTTAAAAAATTCCTTAAACGCCTCTACATTAAGATTTCCGTCCACTATTAACATAATTTACCTAAATTAGTAAAATTTATTTATTAAGCAGGTGTTACTCTAATATGCATACTACCAGTACCATTGGCGTCTCCACCGCAAGCACTTCGTTTTTTGATTTGTAACTTAACTTCTGATCCATCTGCACCAGCTATTTCAATTCTTCCACCTTCAGAAAAATGCTCACTAAGACCTGGTTGAGCGGAACCGTTAATCGCAGTTTTATAAACTACGAGATTAGCAGGCGTTCCATCGTCCAGCACTATTCTAGCTTGAACGTTTTGATCAGCAGCAAACTGATAACCATAGATCCATATTCTTTCATCATTGAGTGTTGCCAAAGTTGCAACATCAACCCATGGTGTAGCCGAAGCAGTAATAGTCTCAAGACAGTCACCTGCAGCAGCAAGGGCATCAGTTACAGTGTATTGCTCGTCTCCTCTTATAGAGACGGTCCGCAAATACCCTTCGTCGTCAACTTGAAATGGAGCATAGTCCAGATCAGTGTCAACCATCGAAGCTTCATCATCCTGCCTTACAGCAAGACTAAAAGAACCAAGATCACCTGAGCTATGTCCCGAATCTTCTGGATATACAAAATCCATATCCACATCAAGATCAGAAACTACTCTTAATCTACCTAGTTCGTCCACTTGCAGTGGAGTATATTCACCGTCAGCGACTCCAGATAATGGTCCATCTGCATCTTGGCGTACAGCTAACGCACTAACGCCAGCATCTCCCTCGGCCCAACTGTTCGTACCAGCTAACCAACGACCAGATATGATTAATCTACCATAATCGTCTACGATCAACTCTAAAGGCTGATCGACACAGGTAAGTTGGGATAGCGGATCTTGTTTCATCCGACTAACTAATAGTCCAAAATCATTCATTCAGATTTCTCCTATCATCTCCTCCTGTTAAACAAAATCTACTCCTCAATAGATTACACACTCTCCTCATTTTCCTCGTTACTAGCCGCTTTATCGGCAGACTTTTTGTTCTCCTCTGCTACAAGCTTCTCAATCTCTTCTACTGCAGGATATACAACTTTTTCTCTAAATTCTACCAATTTATCCTGAAGTTCGAGAACCTTGCTTTGTAAAACCTTTATATCTTCGGTGGGATCATATTTTTCTAGAGTCCCACAAATAACTTGTAAATGCATTCTTTGTTTATCGAATTGTAAAACCATTATGTTAAGTACCCTTCTAATGAAACGAAACTATTATGATTACCAGGCCCACATGAAGGAGTAATAAACCTATCTACTAAAGCTTCAACTGTCAAAGTTTCACTACTTAATAGAGGTCTATGTTCATCAAACTTGAATACCACATTTCTTTCAAATGGCCCAGATCTCAAAACTTTCTTTATTACACCATTTATTTTTAATGAAAACGTAGCTGGAGTACTTGCGGTAGCATCAACTCTCACAATTCTAGTACCATTATTTGTAGAAACGTGAGTAAATACTACTACAGGAGCCATAGAAGGTATTACTGTGTATTGTTCATCAAATATAGGGTCAGGATGACCACTTATGGCGATATTATCACCATCAGCAGCATCAACTTCTACATTTGCGTCAATAGACCCGTCAGGATTTATAACTAAAACATTACCTGATATAGGGTCTCCAATATGTACCCCGTCGTCGTAAAAGTCTAGATCTACTTCTACTTGTATATTTTGAGCAGTAATATTAGCATCTACAGCTAATCTTTGAATACCAGCACTATCAACTACGCAATCAATCGGCAAACCAGTCTTATGGCAAACTAAAACGTTACCTTGAGTAAATCCTCTCGGAGTACATTGCGAACCTGCTGATTTGTTCTTTGTGCTCATTAACGCTACCTCGTCCCAAAATTATTTAGATAGCCTTTTAATTATGCTTTCTCTTAATTTTTGTTTTTCTTTTTTTGGGATAAACTTTGGAACTTCTACTCCAAAGTCTACTAATTTTGGGTCTTTTAATATATGGAGTTTGCAATATTTACTAGGAGAAACGTCTAATGCTAAATTCTTGCAAAGTGCTCCAGTAGATTTCCTAAACTGGCACAGCTCTCCCTCAACATGTTGCTCTTCTTGAATTTTTTGTTCTTCTTGTTCTTTTTGAATTTTATATTCTTCTTGTTCTTCGAGAAATTCATTTAATTGTGTAGTATATTTTACATATACATCTTTTCCAAAAATTGTTTCTATATCTCTAGTTTTTGTAACAAATTTTAAATCTTTCAAAAATAGTAAAGGTTCTGGAGTTCTAAGACTAAGAGCAGAAGTCTTTTTTAACATGTGATGAGCTTTACTATCTTTAATTACTACTGCATACCCATCTCTAAACTTTATACCACACACATTCCCATTTACGTTCCTTAATTTATGCTGCACTACAACATATTCTACAATTTTAGTATCATTTCTAGTTCTTGTTGTCCAATAAGACATATAAACTCCCATCGGCTCTTCCGATAAAATATTTAACTATTTCCTCTTGAAATAGGTAAGAAATGAAGGGTAAGAGAGGAACCTTTCGGTCCCCCTCTTACAATTCGGTTATTAGCAACTTAGCGGCAGTACATTCTGCATACGAGCTAAAGCTAGACGATTATACAGATCAAAACCGCAATACCATTTCATGCGATATTGATAAGCATTTTCATCTTCTCTAGGTCCAACATACTCTAATTTAAGACCGGCGTTGTTGGCGGAAGTGAATCCAACGATTCCCTTATATTCGCCCCAGCAACCAGCATAAATTGAGGATGCGTCGTCTCTTTCAGCAAGAATAGCATCTTGTCCGTCAGTGAAAAGAGCGTCATTAGGAGCAACCCTAGCGACCATTTCATTCTGTTCTGGATCAAAAAATGAACCAGTAGAATCGACGGTAAGAGTATCTGTGCCAGCACCAGCAGAAACTTCCCAACGATACATAACACCATCTGATCCACGCATAGAGGCGTGAGATGCTCCACCAGTAACTGCTTCAGCAACAGTCAATGCTAGAGTTGTAGCGTTAGAAGAACCTTTGTCCAATAATTTAGTATCAGTATTACAAAAATCAGCTTTAGAAACAAAATCATTCCTGTAGACAGGAATATCTTGATAATAAAGTTGAGGTTTGGCATTGCCAAGACCCTGCTGCTGAATTTGCACTGAATCTGTTCCACCACCTGTATTCCTAAGAAGAACTCTCAGAGTACGAATCTCACGAGCATTCATCATAAGAAAATCAGACGAAGCTGCCGTAATACGGTCAATCATGTCATCGAGATCTTCAAGAGTGAAAACCCGACCAGAACGACCATTACGAGCACTTGCAGGATCATCTTCTACAAGACTAAGACTCTGCGTAGATGCACCAGCATTAAAAAATGGATGGTTAACATCGTCTGCGTTGCCCTGCTCAGCGTCCAGAATGGAGGCCATTCCGTTAAACCTATCAGAAATACCGATAGGACCGTTGTTTGCTTGCGCTAGAGGACCGCTGCTTCTACGAGAATTAACAATCGCATTCATATAAATACGAGCAATAACTTTCGCTTTGGCGGAAATCTGAACTTGAAGTTGGTCATTTGATTCGCTCAATTGATCTTCAACTTGACCGTCCAGAATAATATCAGCAATAATTGCTGAAAGGTTAACGTTGACCGGAACAAATTTTGCCCCAGCCTGATATTTTGACAGATTAAGATTCTGTCCTGGTGCAGCAAAAGCTGCTTTAGCTAGCTGTGATTCACGAGTAAACGTGTAAGCCAAACCTTCAAAAACCACGAATGGAAGGTGTTTAAACCATTCATCCACGGATACGATGTCAGCGATGATACCTTCAACGAGAAGGTTATTTGATAATACAGCCGCATCAGTTAATGAAATTACCTGAGCCATCTATCAACTCCCTATTGTCTTTTTGCAAAGGCACTATTATCTTTACCAGATTTTATGGCATCAAGAGCGGATCTAATTTTCAGAGCAGGACTCATTTTATCCTTCTCTGCTCTTTCGGCTTCATCAATAGATTTTTTGTCTCTTCTTGCACCGTCAGTAGCACCAGGAGTGCCGTGATTGACGTGTACAGATTTTTCATCAAAAATACCATTAATTTTGGCTTCGGATAGTTCTATTAGAGCATCTCTATAGTTACCAGCACCTTTTACCATTAAATTTGCAGCTTGTTGAAATTTCTCTGGAATTGCTTTCAACTCCTCTTCCAACCTCTGCTTATATACTTCTTCTTGAGCTTCATTGTCAGCTCTGAGTTTTCCAAGCTCTTCTTGCAACTCGCCAAGTTTGTTATCAAAATTTCTTCTCTGAGTCTCTACCTCAGTTTCTAGTTGTACTACTTTCTTTGATCTATGTTCTAGCCTCTCTTCAAGAGTTCTTTTTTTGTCAGCTTCCGCTTCTTTTCTATCTTCGAGTTCTTTTTTGGCTTTCCGTAGTTCTTCGTACTCTTGTTCTTTTTCTGTTAATTTACTATCTGCTATTTGTTTAAGTTCATCAATTTTAGTTGCATATTTTATTCTTGATTGTTTATTTTCTTCTCTGAGTTTCTTAACTTCTTTAAGGGCACTCTCTACGGTCCAAGATGTTTTACTTTCTTCGTCTTTTTCTTTGTCCTCTTTTGAAACGTCGCTAGAGTTTTTGGAATCAGCATTCGCAGGCTCAGTTTTGGTTGTAGGAACGTCGCCTGTTTTTGCTTTAGAACCGCCATCTTTCAAAAGATCTTCTGAAGGTGTATCCTTCAGAGGGTTCGAAGCCGGTTCTGATTTTTTATCAGATCCTTCTGCTGTGCCGTCTTTTTTTTGACCAATTTTATCAAGTAGATCCATTTTTTACTCCTTCACTAGCTCTTCTAGGTATTGAAGCTAATTTAGTTTGTAGCCGTTATCCAGCAAATCTGGATAAGTACTATTATTTTTTAAGGATTCAGTAAATCCTTTGTTCACCATGTTTTTTTTATACGGATTAGATTGATCTACCTTAGATGTGGCATCTGCCGCATGAATTGTAATTTCCTTTATAAGTCCTGGATCAAATGCTGTCAATCTAGGTTCTTCCAGCTTAAAAGGTTTTTGTTTTTCTATACACTCAGCCCACAATTCTGTAAGCTCGTGCCATTTAGTTTTAATCTCACTAAAATCTGAGGTTTCGCATACGAGCAATGATTCTTGTCTATCCCTAAGTAAGATAAATAATCCATAAGAGATTTGTCTATCTTCCATAATTTTCTCCTCGTTTATTTTGCTCTAGGGTCACCATTTTTCTTTTTTTGAACAGAACTTTGTTCTGAATGTTTCGCTTTATTGTCTACAGATACTTTTCCTTGTGATCCTGGACTACTCTTTGGAGCCATAGTAATAGTTTCATCAGTAGTTGATTTATTAGTAAGTCTTCCAGAAGCGACACTACTACCCTCTGCGGCAGAACTTATTCCGCCTTCTACGAGAATTTTAGCAACTTCTACTTCTCTTTTTGCATCTTCTTTTGCTTGTTCTAATTTGTCTTTTCTTTTTTGTTTAATTTTTTTGTTTATGTCAGTTTCACTGAGATGTGGATAAATTTTTCTATATGATTCCCTATCGCCATAATCTAAAAGTTTACTTTCAATTACTAGTGTCTCTAACTTTGTTTTTGGATCAACTGGGAAAGACGGTTCTTTGTACGTTACTTCTAATTTGCATCCTTTACTAAACTGTCTTTCTCCGCCTTTGCTGTGATGAGTATTCCACAATTTTTTAATAACCTGGAATAGTTGTTGTTCCCTTTCTCTGAAGAGTTTAGCTCTTCTGATATTATCTTCCATTACTCCGATTTTTTCCATTAAAAGAGCAAAACCAGAACTAGGAAGAGTATCTTTATATTTAGGCCTAAGTCCGTGATTAATTCTTACCATATCAGTAACACCTTCAATGGTTTTTATTAATCCAGTAATATCAGCCGAAGGGTGAGCAAACTTAAAATCTCCCTTTTCACCAACAGCTATAGCGGTATCTGGGCCAATGCTTACTCCCAGAGCATTCGCATCAGCATTCCCATCTCTATTTAGACCCATTCCAGCATCAAATGTCCTAAAATTTCCTCCTGCACCAAAACCGCTTACTCCACTTAGTCCGCCAAAAGTAGACTGAGCAGAACCGCCTTTAAGTACATTAGCATCATCAACAGGCCTGCCTTGTCTTAATGACGTAGGCCTTTCAATTCCACTAACTACTGGGACACCGAATGATTGGAATTTCGCAATATGATTAAGATCCGTGATTCTCATATTTAATGCGTGATTAGCATAAATTAGAGGCTCATTAATTGGTAAAAAATAATAATGAGCAGGATCTTGGTTAAAAAACGGAATCGCAGGTACTAACCCATATGGATTGTCCCCCTCATAAGCATTGTTTTCTTCGTCAACAATTTTATGAGAATTAGGACTCCAGTAAATAGTATTTACTCCTCTTAATTGTCCTGGAGTAGCTACTATATTCTGTCTCTGCTCAATCCCAGCAGCGCCGTAGTTAGATGGATTAGGAATTTTTCCAGAAAGACTACCACCAGTATAACTAGTACCACCGAATCCAGTAAATTTTGTACCAAATCCTATTAGTAGTTCAGTTATATAGTATGGAGAAGCCCCGTGTTTGATGTCATAGGTTCCACCATGAAGCATATCAAGTTGAACCATTCCGCCTTCAGTCTGGTTAACTAATTCTCCACTATCTGGATTAACGAAACTCACTTTAACTAAAACTGTACCAAGCAGTTTAGTCCACCTATCAAGCTTATCCATAAACATGAGATATCTACAATCTTTTTGTATTTCTTCCCATAGTTCTTGGTCTGCTTTGGATTGTTTTCCGCCGTCATCCACAACCGAATATATGGGATCTTCCCTATATAATATGGATGTCTCGTCAATGATCTCTTTAGTTAGATTCATTGGGAGGATTTGTTGTTTTTCGGGATTACGAAATTGGCGGACCAAGTCCAACCAAACAAATTCATCTTGACGCAAGTATTTAATATTCTTGGACTATATCTTCAGTTAAAATATTAACTGCTTCGCTTTCTCGGTAAGAATATCCATATTATATTTTTCATATAACTCTGGATATCTACTATCATATTGTAAATCAATTTTATATAACATATCTGGAATAATATACTTTTTTATAATTTCTCTAAATTTACGAAAATTAGTTGAATTAAATTCTATATAATATTTAATTCCACCTGTTTTTATAGAACTATAAATTTTGATATGTATATTCCATTTATCTTTAAAATATTTTTTAATTAGTAAATGTTCTTCATATGTAAATGACATTGACCAAATTCTAGCTCTTCTAGATTTAATTTTAGTCTTATCAAATTTATCTTTTTGTAAACACAGTTGTCCATCATCCATATACCAAAGTGCTAATCCTAGAGGTGTTAATTTTTTTAGTATTTTTTTAGTAACGATTTTTGTTTTGTTTTTGTAGAATATTTTATGTAATTTTGTAAAATATTTTAAAGAATTAGTATTTAATTGATAATCGCCCCTTAAAGATTGTTTTAAATTAACTTTAACGGGATGTATTTGTTTTAATATTTTTTCTTTAAACTCTATCAGTTGTTTTTGTTCTTTACAATGAGAACATTTAAAATATCCGTTGTGTGTTAGTTTTTTTCTAACTATACTAGAATCTCCTAGTAAAGTACCAAAAACAAATCCATCTAATTGAGAACTTGATAGAGAATTTATATTCACTTAAAGGTTTCCCTTTCTAAAAATACGATAATAAACTTACTAGTCTCTGAACCTTCTCATAATAATATTATAAGCTTGGCTGCTGATTGTTTATATTATACCATAAGATTCATTGTTTGTCAAGATATAATACTAAATGTTCCAGCAATTAACGAAGTTTAAAGAGGGCCGAGTTAACCCTCATAAAAGGCTAAAGCAATCTCCGAAATCCATTGGCGATAATAAATATCCTCATATAAGTAAATCCCAATAGAACTAAGTCCGCCAAGCCTACTTATAGGATGATTAGATATACCTAAATTAAAAGCCATAATTTATCCTTTTTCTCTCTAGAAATAGGTTGTCGTCTCTTCCGACATAGTTTATAAAGTAAGCGGAGGGACTAAGCCCTCCACCTAAAAACTTATTTTTTTTGCTTTTGAAGTTCGTGAGGTTTTGGCATTTCTTGAGGTTTTGGTTGTCCAACCATACCATCTTTACCAAGTTTAGCACCACGACTTTTATAAGCTTCGTCAGAATTAGAAACTTTTCGTTTGTCTGCCATTGTTATCTCCTTTATTTTTTACCTTTTTTGAAGCTATGAGAATAATCTTTTGGATCAAGAGTTTTTTTAGGAACTCCCAAAAAATCAGTCTGACTACCTCTCAAACTTTTGGCATCTTCCATTATTGAGCGAACCGCATCTGCAAATTCAGAACCTGCTCCTCTATTTAATGTTCTTGGCATGTGTTGCTGTCGAGCATCTGATGCAGATTTAGGCTTCGCTTGATCTCCTTGAGACTTTTGGGAAATACCTTTGTGTTTTAAGTCGGACATTATTCTAGTCCCCTTTCAATTAACCAATTAATAGCAAAAACGTTTAAGCTATTAAGTCTTTCCAGAGGTGTCATCCTTTTATATTTTGGGCTTTCATTGGCTCCTTTGAATTCCTCATACAAAGCCGCATACAGACCATTATATACTTCAGTTGTCCTAGCCTCTGGTTTTAACTGTGTCTTGTCGATACAAAACATCCTACTTTTTCGTTTAATAATTTGTTTCATTATCTTGTAGCAATAGATAATTTTCCAGAACCACTAGTTCTAGTTACTTTAATCGCCAAAACATTATGCGAGCTATAGCTAGTTAGTGCGTTAGCTGCAAACGCAGTAGAATCTTTCCAATCTACTCCGTTTATAGAAAATTCAACGTTACCAGCTAAAGTGTCGTTGGACTGAAAAGATACTTTTGAAGCCGACGAGCCTAGACTTATTATTTGCTCTGTAGTAACAGCATCTAATACTTCAGTAGAAAACTGACTACCTACGCTGACTTTTTGTGTCTTTTTAGCCAACTGTTCTCTTGTAAACGCCATATTAAAACCCTTTAAATGTTGCAAAAAATTGATTTCTGTCGTGAAATATGTAAACCATTAAATATCTAATAGCATCAATTAAACCTTCATATCCCTCTGGTGTTTCTTCGTAATCTTCTTTAAGTCCGCCATTTTTTGTTCTTTTGAATCTAGCAGAACTTAAGGCATAGATAGTATTAACGCAATTCTTAGAAACAAAAAACTTAGGTAAAGTTTCTTGTTCGCCATCAGAGTTTAATTTCGGTTTACCTCTTTCATCAAATTGTGGAAACTGCATCCACAATCTAATCATATTTCCACCTGTTTCTCTGTCTTGTTTAAGACCCACAGGACTTCTATTTAAAACTTCCTTAAAATCGTCCCAAGCAGCTCTTCCATTTAACTGCCTCTGTTTTCCTGAAATATCAGCCACAATTTCTGTAAATTTTATGTGATGCCTATATTTCATTTCCTGGCATTGATCTTGCCAAATTTTAAGAGCTGTCCTACTTAATTCTCCCTCTTTATCTGCTATCTGCTGAGCTTGCATATATGATGTTGTAGTTTGTGTGAATCTCTCATCAAAAATGATAATATCTTCATTTGAGTTTATTTGTGCAAATATTGTAGATGCTGGTCTAGCAAAGTTATGATCACATGCTGCGTACACTGGCCCGTTGTCTGGGTGCCAAATATAATCTATTACATTTGGATATAAATTAAGATCTGTTTTCTTTTCTATAAATCCAGGAAAACAAGAATCAGCAATTGATTCGAAATCAGCTAAATATTCTTGCTTAAACTTTTGAGCTTTACCAGATAATACTGCTCTTCTATAAGCAGAATCAATTTCTTCCTTTGATTTGTCTGGACTAGAAGCTAATAGTGGATTATCGTAACTAGTTTTTTGAAAAGAACTCCATTCCCTACTATCGTTAGTAGTTCCTGTTTCTTCATTAAAAATTATTTGTTCGCTGCCACTTCTTTGAGATTTACCAAGTTGTCCAAATAAAAATAATTTATAAAAAGTGTTTTTACCACGAGGAGTACTAATAAAAATTGCACTACCTTCTTTATCCATCAGTGTTGGCTGAAGCATTTGAGTCCATATGTCGTCTAACTTAGGCTCAAGAGCAGCTTCATCAACAATTACTAAATCATTTGCTTCTCCAGCTAACGAATCTGGGTTCTCCATAGATTTGGCTTCTAAAACTGAACCCCAAGGTGTTTCTAAATAATAATCACCTTTTTGGTTCCTAGCTCTTCCGCCTCCAGGTTTTCCTGGTTTAATTATCCTTAGCTGAGTTACTAATATACTATAAAGTTCTCTAAATACCTTTTCGCATAGTCCGTAGTCAGGAGCAACTATCCATACTCGCCTATTCATTTGCATCAATACGGCTAGAGCTGCCAACACAACTAAAAAAGTATTATGTTCTAAACAATCACTTATGTAATTATGATATATAGGAACAGATAACCCAGCAGTTGCTTTTTCTCCAACAAACTCAATAGAAACTATTTCATCCCAATATCCAGGAATATTTATAATTTTTCGTTCTTCTTTAAATTGCTCAGGAAATTTATCACAATAAAATAAAAGTTTATTCCGACCAGCCGCTCGATCAGGCCTTACTCTACCTACTAAAGTTTTCTCTTGTTCTCGATAAGAAATTAAACTCTTTAGTTTATTTGCAAACTCATAACAAAATTCTTTAGGTATAGTATTAAGTTGAGAATTAAAACTACCTTTAGTATGAGTTAAAACTTCATCAAATTTATCTTCTTTACCTAGTATACCTACTAATTCTACAAATTTTCTTATTTCTAAATAATTATGTATTTTTAACTGGTAAGCTACATTACCTCTCCAACGTCCTAATTTTAGGATTTTAGTTTCAAAATTACTGACAATTCCCAATCTAGCTAGTAATCTTTTAACTCCTTGAGTCAATTTAAAAGAAACAGAGCAATATCCTATTTCGTTATTAGAAACCCAACCGTCTGTAGCAAACAGTCTATTTAAAAATAGTGCTATTTGGTCATTTGGCGCAGTATAAATATAATTAGGTATAAATTTTGTATGAGAACTTGTACCGGCTAGTCCAGTATCTTCAATAACCTGATATATAGAATTATTTATATGTAGATGATAATCTTTTGCTTTATTATTTTCTTGCTGAGTTATTCTATAAGTTCCATCAAGTAATTCTATAAATCTTTTTTCTATAATTGGATTAGCTACGGAAAATGAGTAATACTTTTGAGTTAGACACCCATCGCCTAATAAAAGTCCTAAAAGTTCTATATATTTTGAGTTTTTCCTGTCTTTGCCCCTATGTGGGAGTTGATTAGGAACCAGAACTCTCATTCCAGATTTTAACTCTTCTATGGATTTCCACCCAAAAGAAGTAAATAGTGGATGATTAGCAGTTCGTAATAATTCCAATCCATACTTAGTTTTTACCTTATATACAGGTTTTATGTTGTTATCTACACAAGTTGCTTTAGTTCTAATTAATTTAAAATTTTCATCAACTGAATTAACATAAAATTCTTTTCCTATTAGATTCCCATAAGTTTCTACTGACCCATCAGCTAAAATTAACTCCTCATCTATACATCCGCATTTACCAAAACGTCGACCACAAGCTAAAACCTTGAATCTAGCATCATCATTGAGTATATCTATGTGAGCATCATGAAGAGGTTGTATTGTTTTACCTTGAGTTGTTCTTATATTTTTTTCATTAAGATAATTAGCTAATTCTCGTATATTTAGGTCGTGTATTCTTAGTGGTTTACCTTCTGTATTATTCGTCTTCATCTTTTCCATGTAAAACCTTGTTTATTTCTCTAAACTTCTCAAGGGTTCCGTCTGTGAAATCGACTTTATCAGTATAATCTCCACTAAGAGTGAGCCAAATCTTTGCAGCAGAAGTATCTCTTTCTACTCCTCTTTTATGCAAAGCATTAATCATTTCCATTCTATTCTCATGAGTAAAAAGTCCAGTTTCCTGAATCTTTTTCCAAATGGCTTCTCCCCATCCATCTTTTTTCATCCATGCTCTAATAGAAGCTACTTTAGGTATGCTTTCTAGCAGTAATTTTTGTAGTTCTTCTTCTAATTTGTATCTTTTCTTTATTTCAAGCTCTAATTCTCTTATTAGCTGCGGTACTCTGGGTAGGACTTCTGGATTAGCTATGGTGTGCGACGCTATGATTTCTTGTAGAGTTTCTTGGACTAAATCCCATTCTGCGTTCCCACTAAGCTGTTTTACTGCTCTACGTGCTTCTAATTTAATAACAGCATTCTTAGAAGCTTCTTTATTAACTTTGGTTTTAGTGGAATCTTTATCAGACATTACTTTTTCTTATTTTTTTTAGATTTCTTTTTAGATTCGCATTTTTCGGAACATTCTTCTGGACAGTCGTCGTCACACTCTTCGCATTTCTCTTCAATTTCAACAGGTTTAGATGCTACTGGTTTCTCTACTAAAAGTTTATCTGGACTTTGTAAAAAACTTGTTTTGCACTTTTTGCCCATACACTTTTTAGGCTTTAAATCAGCCCATGAAGCTAGTATAGATGTCTGCCAGCCGCAATCTTTACATTTATAAACTATCCTTTGATTTTCTTTTATTCCGTATTTATAGCTTTTATCAGCCAAATTCTTCATAAATCTCCTCGTAAGAAAAAGAAAAGGGAGGCTCCAAAATGGGTCGAGGAGCCTCCCTTCAGAGGGTACTTTTAGGGAAAAGTATAACCATTATTAGTTTAAGCCTTACAGCTTCTTCTAATAATTGATCGGGACGCCGTATAAATATCTTAATTTTCCTATCCCGAAATTGAAATAATTAAGATATCCATAGGAAACTTGCTAGAGAAACTACATAAATCCTTTGTAGTAGGGTAGGAATTATTGTCAATCTAACAAACGAAACCGTGAATACTGTCTTCAGGCATAATGCCCGTTAACATTGTATTCGGATCAAATACTGTCGCTAGTTGCCCGTGAGAGATTCTGTACAGAAGTTTTAACTTCTTTCTAACACACTGTTTTTTAATAATATTAAGTTCTTGTGGTGTTGCGTAGTCTCCATCAGCATCAGGCAAGGCAACTACCTGTATTTTCCGAGTTTTTGCCACTGTTTCGTAAAAAAGCACCTCAAATTCTATATCTTGTTTGAGGCTCTTTAAATCTTTATATTTAGTAGTCATCGTTCGCCCCCACTTGACAAAAAACCCTCATAATATATTATGTATATCCTAAGTCAACTTTTTTCTACTAATTTTTATTGATTTTTTTATAAAAAGATTGGATTTTATTCTTTGTAGAGAATTTCCCACCATTCATCTGTACTAATTTCTGAAAATTTTGAAAGAAAATTATAACTAAGATCTATACGAATTCCTGTTTCTAAATCACTTAATTGATCTATAGGTTTTCCGTTCTTTACTTTTCGGTGGAATAAAAGCACTACTTCATATCCGTCAGGGTCTAAATTCTTTCTTCTAATCAATACTTTACACACTTTTACTATAGCTTCCTCGCTTGGAGTCCTAATATGCACTAAATCTCCAACTATATAAGGTCTATTAGCCATATAAAATGTCCCAAAACTCTGTTTTTGTTAGCTTTTTTACACTATGGTCGTTGAAATAACCTTTGGAATACAGCATGTCAGTAGAAATATTAACATGTTCATAGTCTAATTCTCTGGGACAATACACAATTTTAGTATAAAAACTATCATATTTATTAGTACTATAGTTAAGTAGCTTTAATATTACATGAAATTTATGTTTTTCTGACACAACCTCAACATAATCGCCTGGTTTAAATTTAGTCATACAGTAATTTTGTCCAATCCCTTTTGTCTTTACTTAACACATCAATTTCACTGTGGTTACTTAAATTATCAAAACTTAGGAATGCTAACCTATCATCTGCAATATCATTTTCTATAAAAAATCCTTTATTTACGAGTATTTTAGCCTTAAAATAAGGATTAATTGCCCATTCTGGCTCAAAACTATAAGTTTCTGTGCCTACTACTTCAACAATTGCCCACGAGGACAAAGTCAGCGTCGAATCTAAACGAATGTAATTGCCGTCTCTAAACCAATTCATACTATAAGTATACACTATTTATATTTAAATGTCAAGCTTTAAAAAAAATCGCCCAGGATAGCTTCTGAACTAACTGCGAAGCCCTAGGCCTGCTTCGCAAGCCCAGAGGCCGGCACAGGGCCAATAAATGGAAATTAAGGGGTATTGTATTCTCGTCCGTAAAGTATTTGTGCCCATGTGGAAACCTCCTTCAACTTCCCAATGGCCTTTGAGCACATCCCTATATCACTTTTACTTTTAATAGTAATAAATTCATAAGGAAAAGCACCTCTTTTATTAAATTTTCTATATATCATAACTATTCCCAATTCGTCCTTATAAACCCTACCTATCTTTAACTCTTTAATTTCCATAAAGAATTTCAGCCCACTCCTTATCTTTTCCTACATAGATTCCATAACTATCTATAAAATGACAATCAATATCTGCAGTTCTACCAACCATAGAACTTAGACAATACGTTTCCTCTGTTGAAAACCAAGCATTTTCAGTAGTAATACCACTACCTATAATCCTAACTAAATAATTACTAGAATCCCAACTAATATAAATAATATCACCACTCTTAAACTTAGCCATGCAGTAGCCTCCACATCTCGGCTTCCTCACTTTTAGGGTCTAACTGTATAATTTGCTCACACCTCAAAGCACCAGAATCATAACTATTACAACTAGTTATTATTACTATTACTACATCTTTGTGTATTTCGATTATTATTGTCTTATCCAAAGTATAGTATCCTTGCTAGTTCTTGGTCTTCTA
>Ga0180433_10000783_pt1 | contig 53948 bp, 40 predicted proteins | sample SS_ome_8_FD_132980 | JGI IMG/M metagenome (GOLD analysis project Ga0180433, IMG submission 132980) | Hypersaline lake sediment archaeal communities from the Salton Sea, California, USA - SS_1_D_1 metaG | ecosystem: Environmental > Aquatic > Non-marine Saline and Alkaline > Hypersaline >...
CTATCTGGAGTTTGGCTTCCAGGAAAGGCACGAGGAAACCATAACTAAACAAGAAGGGGTGCTCGCCATTGCCTGACATTTACACACTTTTTGACAAGACCCCGTCTTAAGTTAGGCAACAAGCTTTGCGATTCAACAAGAAAGTTCGTTTCTTACAGGTGGGCGTGATGGCATGCCCAGAACCGCCTGACAATAATTAGTACATAGAAAGGAGGAGAATAAAAATGAAATTGGTTGGCTTCGAAATAGAAGATTGGGAACACAAGAGGTTTGATAGGATAAAAGACGAAAATGAATTGCTGCTGACAAGCGAACCCCTCAAGATTAAGGTAAAGGGGGATTTTCTAGATGCAGATGTAATTTCGACATTTGTATATTCCGACGTGAGCGCTGAGGCTCTTAAACAGTTCAAGAACCTTAGGCTGCTGGCTACCCGTTCCACCGGATTCGACCATATCGATATTGATTACTGCAGGGAAAATAATATCACCGTTTGTAATGTACCTGCTTACGCTGATGAAACAGTGGCGGAACATGTGTTTGCACTGCTGCTGTCCATAAGCCGTAATATAGTTGAGTCTGTAGTAAGAACCAGAACCGGAAACTTTTCTCAAGATGGTCTTCAGGGCTCTGACCTTCAAGGTAAAACGATTGGAATCATCGGTACAGGAAGTATCGGTCGGCATGTTATTAAAATCGCCAAAGGTTTTAGTATGAACGTACTAGCCTTTGACTTAAAACCAGATGAAGAAGCCGCATCTTCATTAGGTTTTCGCTATGTGGATATGGATGAGCTACTATCTTCAGCCGATGTAGTGACCTTACACGTCCCTGGTACTCCAAAGACCCGGCACCTGATATCCAAGCCAGAATTCTCTAAAATGAAGGATAGCAGTATTCTGATCAACACGGCTCGTGGCGATATAGTAGACATCCAGGCCTTATTAGAAGCGTTGACCAGCAGAAAAATTACCGCTGTCGGACTTGATGTATTATCAGAAGAGCCCAAAATTCGAGAGGAGGCGGAGCTAATTCGTTCAATCTTTACAGAGCAACACGACCTGCAAACTTTATTTGCTGACCATATGTTAGTTCACCAGCCAAATGTTCTGGTGACTCCCCACAATGCTTTCAATACCCGCGAGGCTGTGGAGAGACTACTTGACACCAGCGTACAAAATATTATGTCTTTTGTTAAGGGGGAACCTCAAAATGTGGTCAGTTAACACTTCAGAGAGGAGGAGTAGCAGAAATGAACAAATTTCAGATTAGTCGAAAAGAGATTGATGCCGTGGTTTTTGACATGGATGGTGTGATAACTGATACTGCCAGTATTCATGCCGCTGCCTGGAAACAAATGTTTGACAAATACCTAAAAGAACGTGCTAAACGAGATGGAGAACAGTTCCAGCCATTCAATGCCGACTTGGATTATCATCGATATGTTGACGGCAAACCCCGGTATGATGGGGTTAAGAGTTTTCTAGAGTCTCGGGACATCTCGCTTCCATATGGAAATCGAAAGGACACCCCAGATCGGGAGACGATATGTGGGTTGGGAAATCAGAAAAACCAATATTTCCTTCAACGACTAAAAGAGCAGAGCGTAAAGGTCTACGAATCCTCTATTGAATTCATAAGACAGCTAAGATCAAGCAATATCGAAACAGCTGTTATATCGGCGAGCCGTAATGCTGAAACTGTACTGGAAGTTACCGGCGTCAAAGACTTGTTCAGGGTCAAAGTAGACGGTGTTGACTCTATCAAACACCAACTAGAAGGCAAACCTAATCCAGCCATTTTTCTTGAAGCAGCCAGAAGGCTTAAAGTGAAGCCTGAAAAAACAGCCATTGTTGAGGACTCTCTGGCTGGCGTCGAGGCCGGACGCCGGGGAAGGTTCAAGCAGGTCATCGGGTTGGACCGCGCTAGTCAAGCCGAAGAAATGATGAAACGGGGTGCCGACATCGTTGTGCAGGATTTGGCCCAACTTGAAATTCGCCAAGACAGGTCGCGCCGTCCAGCTCAAAAGAGCCGGACTATAGAAAGTTTACCTTCTGCCCTTGAGAGGAAAGATGAAATCCTTGAGCGGCTGCACGAGAAAACGTCTGCTATTTTCCTTGACTATGATGGCACGTTAACTCCTATTGTTGAAGACCCAAAGGACGCGGTGCTTCCTGATAAGATCAGAAAGGTGATCAAAAGGCTGGCAGAGCATTATTCCGTAGCAATCATTAGTGGTCGTGATCTGGATGATGTGCAAAATATGGTTGGCATTAGTGATATCGCCTATGCGGGCAGTCACGGCTTCGATATAGTTGGACCGGGTGGCAAATACCGAAACCAGAAGATGGGCGAACGTTTCTTACCGGCCCTGAAGCTCGCCGAGGAGAAATTACATGAAGCCGTACGTGACATACGAGGGGCGAAGATCGAACACAAGCGGTTTGCCATCGCAGTCCACTACCGTCAGGTCAAGGGCACTGACATCGATATGCTTAAGCAGCGATTCGACGATATATTGTCACATTATTCAGAACTGCGAAAGTCCACAGGCAAGAAGGTTATTGAGATAAGACCTGATATCGACTGGAACAAAGGGAGAGCCTTACTTTATTTACTTGAAGCGCTTTATACAGACAGCGGCAGAGTGGTTCCCCTGTACATTGGAGATGATACTACCGACGAAGATGCGTTTCGAGCCATCAGCGATCGGGGTGTTACCATTGCTGTTGGCGATGAAAAGCGCCAAACCGCGGCTCATTACATGCTCCGAGATCCGGATGAGGTGGCGAAATTCCTTCGCGAGCTGGTCATGCTCGCCGAAAAAGACATTTCAAAGGGCGTGTGGGCGATGGCCTACGAAGGCTTCAATCCAGAACAGGAAGGATTGCGCGAGGCACTGTGTACATTGGGTAATGGCTACTTTGCCACGAGAGGTGCTGCTCCTGAATCAACTGCGGACGATATTCATTATCCGGGCACTTACGTAACCGGTTGCTATAACCGCCTCAAGACTAAAATTGCCGGACAGACTATAGAGAACGAAAGTCTGGTGAACCTACCCAACTGGCTGACGCTTAAATTTCGGTTCGGAAACGGAGAGTGGTTCGACCTCGAGGACGCAGATATTCTGGAGTATCACCAGGAGCTGAACATGCGTCAGGGTGTTCTGAGCCGCCTGGTCCGTTTTGACGATAAGGAAGATCGCCGAACGAGGATATTCCAGCGCCGGTTCGTCAGCATGGCCAACTCACACTTGGCGGCTCTTGAGACAACTATTGTCGCTGAAAACTGGTCAGGACACATTCTTATCCATTCTGCCCTGGACGGACAGGTGACCAACAGCGGAGTCAAGCGTTACCGGCAATTGAACAGTCATCACCTCACCGCGATTAAGAGTGACTCAATCGACAGTGAAACAATTCACCTTCAGGTAGAGACGAATCAGTCGCATGTTCGTATCGCCGAAGCTGCCAGAACAAGACTGTTCCGAGATGGCAAACAGATTCCGGCAGAGCCTAACGTTGTAGGGGAATCAGCTTACATCGCCCAGGACTTTTCAGTTGAGCTGAAGGAGGGAGTGGCATTAACCGTTGAGAAAATTATAGCTCTGTACACCTCGATAGACAAAGCTATCTCGGAAAGCAGCATCGAAGCGTGTAAGGAAGTTGATCGTGCGGCCGGTTTCGATGAATTGCTGGAGCGCCATATCCTTCGTTGGAATCATCTTTGGAAGCGCTGCCGTATTGCCATTGAAGATAGTGAGCGTGTAGCCATGGTTCTCCATCTGCATATTTTTCATCTGTTGCAAACGGTATCGCCACATACTATTGGCCGCGATGCTGGTGTACCGCCCCGGGGGTTGCATGGAGAGGCATATCGGGGGCATATCCTCTGGGACGAGCTCTTTATTTTCCCCTTTTTAAACCTTCGTATCCCAGATATCACTCGCGCACTGCTGATGTACCGCTACCATCGGCTCCCCGAAGCCCGCTGGGCAGCGAAGCAAGCAGGATATGAGGGAGCCATGTATCCCTGGCAGAGCGGTAGTGATGGGCGAGAAGAGAGTCAGCAGCTCCACCTCAATCCACGCTCCAGGCGCTGGGTACCTGATAATTCGCAACTACAGCGTCATATTAATATCGCTGTCGCCTACAATGCGTGGCATTATTATCAAGTCAGCGGTGATATTAACTTTCTGTCCTTTTATGGAGCGGAGATTCTTGTGGAGATTGCTCGTTTCTGGGCAAGTATTACCCAGTATAACCGTTCATCAGGCCGCTACGAGATTCATAAGGTCATGGGACCAGATGAGTTCCATGATGCCTATCCTGATGCTGATGAACCGGGCATCAACAATAATGCCTACACGAATGTCATGGCCGTCTGGGTACTATGTCGCACGCTGGAAGCAATTGAGCTTTTACCAGATATGCACCATCAGGCCCTGATGGAAAAGCTGAAACTGAAGACGGAAGAATTGGAGAAATGGGATGACATCAGCCGTAAGATGCGGATCCCCTTTCATGACGACGGCATCATCAGTCAATTTGAAAGCTATGCTGAACTCGAAGAATTTGACTGGGAAGGCTATCGTAAGAAATACGGAAATATCCAGCGCCTGGACCGGATTCTTGAAGCGGAAGGAGATACTCCTAATCGTTACAAGTTGTCCAAACAGGCTGATGTGCTTATGCTGTTCTACTTGCTGTCAGCCGATGAGTTAGGGGAGATATTTCACCGCCTCGACTATCCATTCGACACGGAGACTATTCCCAAGAATATTGGGTATTATCTCAAACGTAGCTCCCATGGGTCTACACTGAGTTGGGTGGTGCATGCATGGGTGCTAGCACGTTCCAGGCGCGAACTTTCTTGGCATCTATTTAAGGAAGCTCTTGAGAGCGATGTTTCTGATATCCAGGGCGGAACTACCCCTGAAGGTATTCATCTTGGCGCGATGGCTGGCACGGTCGACTTGGTACAGAGATGCTACACGGGCATCGAAACTCGCCAAGATAGGCTGCAGCTTAATCCATACCTGCCGAACGATCTGAAGAAGATACAGTTCGACATTATGTACCGTCAGCATTGGGTAAATATTATAATTACATCTAACCGGTTGAAGGTCAGTGCACGACCACGTGCTGCGGCGCCAATTATGATAGGCTTTGGTGAAGATACTATTGAATTGAAACCTGGACATACGCTGCAGTTTGAACTTCAGCGACAAGACCAGAAGAGTGCCTAATGAAAAGGAATATGATGCCTCATAAACACTGACTGAAAGAGATTGAGAATTTTTTAATATCTATAAAGCATTGAAAAAAGGAAAACTTCTATAATGGAATGGGGAGATGCGGAAGAAGCAAAGGCCATTATTGAAAAGTGCCAGATTGATAAGTATGCTGGCCGGTTCATGACGGCAAAAAAGACAAAGATTTGAATATGAATTGTGAAGGAGAGTGATATGGCAGAGCAGGCTGAAAGAGCTTGGTACAGACTTTCGAGCAAGGAAGTATTGGCAGCATATGAGACCAGGGCCGAAGGGCTTTCTTCCGACGAAGTGGAGATAAGACAGGAGAGGTGTGGCCCCAACACTATAAAAAGCGGGAAGGAAACCAGCCCCTGGAAAATAATTCTGCATCAAATTGCCAGTCCCCTAGTCTATGTACTTTTAGCAGCTATAGTTGTCACAATCGTTATACAGTATTGGACTGATGCTATTGTAATTGGAATTGTAGTCGTTCTCAACACTGTTATCGGTTTCGTTCAGGAGTACAGGGCGGAGAATGCCATAAAGGCTCTGATACAAATGAGCGCTCCCAAGGCAACGGTTCGGAGAGAAAATCGAGAGGAAAATATTTATAGCAGTAGCCTTGTCCCAGGAGACATTGTTTTGATAGAAACTGGCGACATCGTTCCCGCAGATTTGCGTCTTCTTGACTCTATGCGGCTCCAGATAGATGAATCATTGCTCACCGGAGAGTCGATCCCCTCTCAGAAATCTATTGAGACTATAGAGGAAGATGTACCTCTGGCTGACCGGGATAACATGGCATTTATGGGCACAGCAGTAACTTCAGGTAGTGGTATCGGGGTAGTGGTAGCCACGGGACAATATACACAAATGGGCTCAATTGCCGGGGATATCCTATCTACCAGCCGTGCTGAGTCTCCGCTGCAACACCGTATGGGAAGGTTCGCCAAATGGATCAGCATCATAATCCTATCGGTTGCCACTGCCGCTTTCGGTGTTGGCCTAGCCCTCGGTGAACCTATCTTAGATATGTTCCTCACTGCGGTAAGCCTGGCTGTTGCTGCCATCCCAGAAGGGCTGCCGGCAGTGATGACCATCGCCCTTGCCGTAAGCGTGCAAAGAATGGCCAGGCGCAATGCAGTCCTTCGCCGCCTCCCTGCTGTAGAGACTCTGGGCAGCTGTACTGCTATTCTCTCCGATAAAACAGGAACACTTACACAGAATAAGATGGTTGTGCAGAAAATATGGGCTGGAAAGGCTCGCTTCCGGATAACTGATGGCGGTTTATCTCCGGAAACCGAGGGTCAGACAACGAGCGACACTGTAGACATGGAGAAGGGGAGTCCATTTCACCAGACATTGATTGCCGGAGTATTGGCCAATGAAGCAACCCTCGAGTACGACGATACTGAGGTCGTCACCAAAGGCGACCCGACAGAGATTGCGCTTCTGGTAAGTGGTAGCAAAGCCGATCTGGATAGGGATGGACTTCTGAAAGAGTATCCTCTGGTGGACCAGATACCTTTTGATTCAAAGCAGCGGTACTCGGCAAGCATTCATGAGGGTAATAACAAGAAAATTATTTTCCTTAAAGGAGCTCCCGAGCGAGTGGTCAACATGTGTGATTCAATGGTCGGCCCGGATGGCCCAGTCAATATTGACGTAGAAAAAGTGCTCAAAGAATCAGAGAGAATGGCGGAACAAGGACTTCGAGTGCTCGCCATGGCCAAGGCCGACAGTGAGGGAGCAGTGGAATCGATAAGGAGAGGAGACCCCAAAGGTTTCACCTTTCTTGGCCTTCAAGGCATGATGGATCCCCCTCGAGAGGATGCAACAAGGGCGGTCGCCTCCTGTCATCGAGCCGGTATCCGTGTTATGATGGTCACCGGAGATAATCCGATTACAGCCGCTAGTATTGCTCAGAAGGTGGGGATAAGCAAGGAAAAGCCTGAAGTGCTCACCGGCTCCGAACTTGAAAAGATGCCGGACCATAAGCTTGAAGAAACCTTGAACAGAGTTACGGTATTTGCGAGAGTGAGTCCTTCTCAGAAACTAAGGCTTGTGGATACTTTACGTAAGCAGGGCCAAATCATTGCCGTTACTGGTGACGGTGTCAATGACGCACCGGCTTTAAAAGCTGCTCACATCGGCGCGGCCATGGGCAAATCAGGTACCGATGTGGCCAAGGAAGCGAGCGAGATGGTGATAACCGACGACAATTTCGCCACAATATACGCTGCTGTGGAAGAAGGCCGCACAGTCTTTTCCAATATCCGCAAGGCTACTTTCTTTCTTATATCGTCTGGTTTTAGTTCAATAGTAGTTATATTGATTAGTCTAGCAGTGCGCCTTCCTTTACCTCTCCTTCCTGCTCAGGTACTGTGGCTGAATGTTGCAACCAACGGCGTTACAGATGTGGCCCTTGCCTTTGAGCCTGGTGAAGAGGAGCAATATCGCAGACCGCCGCGAGATCCCACAGCCGGAATCCTGTCTCGGTTGCTTATTGAGCGCTCGATTATCGTAGCGTTGGTAATGGCTGCCGGAGCGTTAGGTATATTCATGTGGGAGATGGGCGAAGGAGCTAATCTCGAATATGCTAGAGTGGCTGCACTTACCACACTTGTAACGTTTGGACTATTTCATGTCTTCAATAGTAGATCTGTCCAGCGTTCCGCCTTCCGTAAAAATCCTATGTCCAATAAATTTCTCTTCATAGCTACGATATCGTCTTTTGTTATTCACCTCGGCGCTATGTATTTTAGGCCTACTCAGACGTTGCTGAGAATCCAGCCGTTGACCATAGATACCTGGCTCAAGCTCGTTCCTATTGCATTATCCGTTTTACCAGTAGTCGAGATACACAAGTTCTTTCGCCACCCAAGCTACCTTGCACAACAACGAGACCCTGATGAGTAAAGGAGGCATAGATTGAATAGTGAACTGTTTCGCGGAACCAGACCGGTGATCCTATCGACCAATCCCCAAAACCCTTATGAAGGCAGAACTTTCGTCTGGGCATGGACGCAATGGTTTGAACAAATACAAGGGCCATCTGGAAACGTTGCCTTCTCTCCGGTATCAAGTTCTGAAAAAGAATTGCATAAATGGCTGCGTCAGCAGGGTATACTGGTGCCGACTGAGATAGATGATGAATACGCCGAGACTGTTCGTCAAGAATTCCTGAATCAGGTTCCGTTATATCCAGAAGCGCCTGAGTTATCCAGTGAGGAACCCTTTGGTGAACAGAATCCCTGGGAAGATGTTGAGCATGGATAGAGTCTCGTTGAATTAAGCCTAGGAGGTTTGATATGGCAATAAGAAGGCTGGTTATTGATGTTCTTATACCACACGAGCCAAATGAAATTGTCTACGCCGAAAGATTGAGTGAGTTAGATGGAACTGATGGGGTGACCGTCCACGTTCTAGAAGTCGATGAAAAGACAAAAACTCTGGAAATAACCATCGAAGGAGATGGCCTGGCATTTGAGGGAATAAGAAAAGTAATAGAGAAGCTGGGCGGTTCAGTTCACTCAATTGACCGGGTCTCGGCGGGCTCAAAAATAGTTGATTCCAGGGCTAGGGGTGAGGAAGAAGGATGATAGGCAAATTCCTGAGGGGGTTTGTAGATGGCTCTCTCTCCACACTCGGCATCGTCATCGGTGCCTCTGCCGCATCGAGCGTAATCATAATAGCCGCTGCCGTTGGAGGGACACTGGCTAATGGAATCTCCAACTTCTTAAGCGCCTATTCAGCGGAGGGAGTACAACAATATAAGGAGCTGCGCATAATAGAGGAGGCTATGGTTTCCAAAGATATGAAGGGATCGGAGGCCGAAAGTCAGGTACCCAGAAGGACATTGATAATTGGTGCCATCGATGGTGCTGCCACGGTGGTTGGTGGTGGCATTCCAATCTTGCCTTATTTATTCTTGCCTGCATTTGACGCTATGGTCACCGCGGTAGGAGTAGTTGTAGTAGCCATCTCAATTATCGGAGTATATCTGGGGAAGCTATCCAGGAGAAATATAATGTTATCGGCGCTTAAGATGGCGGTTTTCTGTATCGCTGTAGCCGGCGTTGTCTATCTTATTCAGTCGTTGATCGTTCCTTCACAGAGCTAGTCGCTTATGTGAAGCTATTTTTTCTCCACTCGCCCGTCTTACGAACTTTGTGATATTCTTTTTTCACAGTTGCCCAGGCAACTTTATGAGCAATCTCTTCGAGACTCACCTTGCCCCGACGCTTGTCCGGGTCTGTGTACTGCTCCGACGTATTATTGTAAGCAGCAAGATAAATCTCTTGGGCGTGCTCGGGCAGACTTTTCTGAATACTCTTCGGGGGAGTTCCTCCACATTTTTGCAAGGCGTTTCGGAGTCCTTAAATCAGAGTTCTATAAAGCATGAACTGCTCCCATATTAGTAACGGAGTAATGCCGCTGCCTGCCTTTCGCCGGGTACCTCATCGGATTCTACAGCGTATACGGTGCCCCCATTCATCAGCGTATGGGCCGCAGCTAAATCAAGTAAATCCTCTATTCCGGGCCCTTCTTTTTCGTACAGGCGCACTTTACGATGTTCTGCATCAAATTGTCCCCATTGCTGAACGCCTATAGCAACGAATAATGTTGAAACCCGGCCATCATAAGCAGCCAGAATAGCTTGCTTAGTGTCATTTGTAGCCAGTCCCTTGGCGGTGGCTACACCATACTGTTCAAGCGCACTGGCTCGACTGTGTTCAAAATAAGGCTGAGCAATACTCAGTGCCCGTTCCTGTAATACTTCCTGGGACAAACCATCGGGATTACCTTGGATACCCTCGTCTAGCAGGTGTTGATACGTATTCGCCTCGTGGTAAAGGGGATGAAGGTAGTCGACAGCGGCTATGATGAGGGGGGCATGCTCTTCCCTTAACGCTTCGTGTAGTCCACGATCCACCTTTTGAAAAAAATGCAGAATACCAACTTTATCATAGTCTTTGCTGACACCATGACCATGGGTTATGATTGAACCACCCGGTCCCGTCGTATGGAACTGCTGTTGCTTCTCCGGCTGATCGTATTTCAAAGCTTCTGATAAGTTTGTGGGCACACCTCGTGGTGTTACTTCACGAACATAATGGCGGGTGCATTGTAGCAACCTGACTTGATTCTGGCTTACTGCTAGAACGTAGAATATCCCGTCTTGGCTGAATAATGGAAGCAGAGGTTTTATGTGAAAGCGCTCAGTAATAACTACCAACTCATCGAAACTGTAAGGGAGTCGGTAATATCGAAACATTTCGGGTGACCGAAAAATAGCCAGACCATCACTCTGATGCTGCCAGAAATAGGAATCCAATAACAGCTGATAGACTGGCTCTAGAAATTCACCTGTGTCCGAAACACGAAGACCGCAGTTGATCAGTTGCTCCTCTGCCTCTCGGAGCAGGTTCTTTAATCTGATTGGATCCTGCTCGGTATCTCCTGTACGGTGAGTGGGCATGTAGATAGAAGCTGCCGGATTTCCCTGACTTTGCACGAGTATTCCCAATTCGTCTCTTGATAGTATCTTCATACAGACACCTCCTGCTTATATAAGGCGGGCTGTTTACTGATGTATTACAAACCCCTAAAGAATTACGCTTGCACGGTCGAGAATTAGAGTAACTGTTTTTCATAGCTAGCCTAGCTTGCTCCCCAAAAGGGATATTCTGCTCGATACTGCCTTTGCTGCTTGTTCCTTGGTTACAGCCTTTTTCAGGTCATTAGCCAACTTCTCATCCTCAATTATGTCTCTGACCCACGTACTGAAATCATTCTTTTCTTCACTGACATGATGCCCATATGTTTCGTTTGGCATATCAGAGAGTGCATTCTCGAGTTCTTCTAGGTTACTCAATATTTGGCCATCGTAGCATCTGAAGACTACCTCATCTGATACGTCGGCCAACCGCTTCTCTGCTACATCTTTCGTTATTTTTACCACGCTTTTCGTCTCCTTTCACATCAATATTTGCATCAATTACTGTAATACGGGAATTTCTGATGGTAAATCCGTAAGGATACGGATATTATCAATGAATATGCCCCAGTTATCATTAATATCATACATTTGATAAGGAGGCTGATATGGCAGACAGTGTTTACAAGTTTATTGAGTTGGTCGGAACCAGCACCGAATCGTGGGAGAAAGCGGCGGCGGTGGCTGTTGAGACTGCTACACGCACATTGCGGGACCTTCGAGTGGCTGAGGTATCACAACTGGATATGCAGATTGAAAATGGCAAAGTCACTAGCTACCGAGCCAGGGTGACGGTTTCCTTCAAGTACGAGGGTGAGAAATAGTCCCGAGGCTACAGTCATAAACCACTACTCGCCGTAGTATAGTGTTAGCCAACCATATAATATACTAGTTGATAAACGTAGAGTCCCAACATGACTATCGGTGAGTGGACAGGCTAAATGTTAGTTGATCGTCAAGCCTACTACCAGAGTTCTATGTGTAAAGCATACTAACTGTATTGAGGCAGAATCGGTGGAAGCTTGGCAATTGACACCTTGGATGGTACTAGATCTGGTAATTCGGTAGTTTATAGCTGCTCTTCTGGGAGGAGCTATGGACTGTTAAAGATAGCAGGCGGATAAATCAGTCTGGCTCAGGAACAATATTCCAGTGTGCATAGGGGATAACCTATTTACCAGTGCATCTATTTATAGCTTCGGAGTGCTGAGTGACGCAGCTAGGGTAGTCGCGGGGATAGTCGTGGGTATCGGTTTTATGGGCGCTGGTATCATTGTCAGCCACGAGGAAGGGAAATTGGTTTAACTGGGGTAGCAATAATATGGGTGGTGGCGGGTGTCGGGCTGGCGGTTGGCTGCGCACTTTATATTCCTGCTCTGGTGGCCGCAATTATAACTTTTCTTGTCCTGCGCTTACCGCAGCTTAAGCTTAAACGAGATTATCGAGAATAAGCGGAAACAACAGAAGAAGACAGGACTATATATTTATATGTAATCTGCAAATCACCTGATATCTTTGATTACGGTATAGTTTACGTTTCTGCGGTCATTTTGATAAAATACCACGCATGACGACGATACTACTTGCTGATGACCACGCTATGGTCAGGCAGGGATTGAGAAGTCTGCTTGAGGAGGAGCCCGGCTTCAGCATTGTAGGGGAAGCTGGCAACGGGTTGGAGGCTATACGAATGTGTAGTGAGCTTAAACCCGAGGTGCTGGTTCTGGACATTATGATGGATGATATCAGTGGCATTGAGGTAGCACGACAGGTGAAAGAAAATTGTCCGCACACAGCAATCGTTGTTTTATCAATGTACGGAGATAAGAAACATGTGCTGGAAGCCCTACGGGCTGGAGCAAGAGCCTATGTGGAGAAGAAATCGGTGTCCTCGGAAATCGTACAGGCAGTGAAACAAGTACGAGTCGGCCGTAGACATCTGGGTCCTTCTCTAGCCGACGTAGTATTTGATGCCTATCTGGAAAAGGCAGAGTCCGGATCGACTGACCCCTATGACTCGTTGAGTCACAGGGAGCGAGAAGTCCTCAATCTGGCATCACATGGACATACCAACACTGAGATTGCGGAGCGCTTATTCATCAGTCGGCGTACCGTGGAAACGCATCGGGCTAACGCTATGCATAAACTCAACTTGAGCAATCAGACAGACCTTATTCGCTATGCTTTACAACGGGGGATTTTACCGCCGGATATTTAGCGAGTGACTGCAAGTCTCACTTTATTATTAGGGGTAGGGTTGGCAGCAGGCTGGAGGTAATACATAAGGTGAATAAGTTTGGTGTACCGCTTTATACCGCACTAAACAGCGCGCACAACTCGCCAGGGTTATGTCTCGCATCTGGAGATATGTGATAACGGCTGTGATTTTGACCCTGCCTAGATAGATTTGCGAGCCAGTTGAATCAAAGATATAGAGGATCTTGCTTATCTGCTGTGGTGGTTAATGACGATCGATTTCTAATCCGGAGGGGGTAACTGCATGCGTTGTAAACTTACTCTGATCGGAAGTAGTTAGGTAGGTCACGGGAGAAATTGAAAACATTAGTCCTGGCATCTTGTCGTGCCGCTACTTTTATACTTAAGGACAGGAACAACCTGACACAAGAATTCCAATTTGCGCATTTTTATTTCAGAATTGCGTAAGCTTACGGATACCTTCTATTGGCGATAGCTCTTAAGATATGTTGTGTCGATAGTTTTTAGCGAAAACATATCTGAGAGGTGTAACATGGAAGCAGCGTTAGCCATGATTTTGGCTGGAGGGTGTGCGGAGTGGATGGGTATTCTATGTCGGTACAGACCCAAGCCACTCCTTCCTTTTGCTGGCAGTACTCGTGTTATTGATTTTACCCTGAGCAACTTAATTTATTCTGAGCTGAGAGATATCGCTGTACTGACTGACTGTCAGCGCACTACTATGGCAATTTATCTCAGACGCTGGTCCTTTATGAACGGCAATTCGGACAATATCCGTGTTTTTGAGCCAAAAAATGGTTCTTATATGGGAACGGCTGACGCCGTCTACCGGAATCTTGAATGCGTGCAAAATCACGGTGACGATCTGGTATTGGTTGTTGCCGGCGACCATATCTATAAAATGCATTACCAGAACATGCTGGCTTTTCACCGGCAGAGAGGCACGGATGCTACCGTAGGAGTTATCCCGGTGCCTATTGAGCAGTCACACCGCTTCGGTATAATCACAACTGGCGATAATGACCGTATAATAGACTTTATAGAGAAGCCCGAACGTCCACAAAGCCAACTAGCCTCTATGGGAATTTATGTCTTTAATAAACAACTGCTCTTTGAGCGGCTTAGCGAGGATGCTACGCTGACGAACTCTCCGCATGATTTCGGACATGCCATTTTGCCAGACATGGTTAACCGCGACAAGGTCTATGCCTATAAGTTCGATAGTTACTGGCGAGACATAGGTGATCCTCAGGCATACTATGAAGCTAATATGGAACTTCTTCTGCCAGAGCTTTCCTTCAGCCTCGATGGTATACGACCTGTTCTCACTGCATTTAAACATCTGCCACAAATGCCCATGTCTCAGCAGGGTAGCATAGAGAATAGCGTGGTCAGCCCTGGATGTACGATCAAAGGACGAGTTAAAAACTCCATATTGTCGCCTGGTGTATGGGTTGAGGAGAAAGCGGAAATTAAAAACTCAATAGTTATGGCGAATAGTTGCATTGGTTACCACAGCGTGGTTGACCATTGCATTCTGGACGAAGGGGTGCATGTGGATAAATTCTGCTACCTTGGCTTTGAAAGCAGTACTATCCGGGATAACCGGGTAGTGACCTTATTGGGAGAAGGAGTCACTGTACCTTCGCTCACTGCCATCTGTCGCAACTGTAAGATACTGCCACATGTGGGCCCAAGTGACTTCAGTGGAAAGGTGGTTGCATCAAACAGCGTGGTTGCGCCCAAGCGTGATCACGCCTTGAAGATAAAAGAGAAGGGGGTATTAACGAATGTTGGCTAGGGTATATATACTTGCTGATTTAGTCCACGCAGATAGTACTAAAGTAGCCCGAACTCTTTGGGGAAAGCCAGGTATAGTTGAGCTAGATGTATTGGATGGGCCACCCAGTATTATGATGGTAATCGAAGCACCAGAAAAGTTGAAGGCAGGGGAGTATCTTGTGGATATTCTGGATTCGGTGGAGTGTATGACTGAGAACTTGCGTGTGCTGCCGGTAGACAAATCTATAGTAAAAAGTACTGTAAAGAATAGGCTGTGGAAGACACAGAGTAGGAGGGGAATTGAAGAAAGAAGAGATAAGAAGTCATGTTTAAGCGTCTCTTAGTTCTACTGGATGGCTCTGGTTTGGGGTCGAGGACACTCAAATATGCGACAGAGCTTGCACGGTGCTTTAACGCGAAAATTGTTCTGTTGCGGGTCATACAACTGGCAAAACCCATAGCGGCTACCGGAGGTGTAGCACTTGGCATAGCCAGCCCATCAACAGCGGAGCTAGCTGTACTAGCAACGCCTGAGGAAGATAAAAGGAACACAACGCGTGCTAGGCGATATCTCAGTAGTAAAGCCAGAACAATGAAGTCCCAGAATATAAAAACATCGTACAAGGTGGTACTCGGAGAACCGGCCAGATCCATTATGGCATTTTCCAAGCAGGAAAAAATAGACCTTGTGGCTATGACTACACACGGGAGGAGTGGGTTGAGGCGAGCTGTTATGGGCAGTGTTGTCGACGCAGTAATTTGAGAGTCAGGAAAACCTGTGCTGGTTGTTCGCCCTCAGACAATCAGGGAACAATAAGCAGGAATTCGTGTCGAGATTGGGAAGCGGGATACATAAATTAAAAAAGGAGGTAAAGATATGGCGATGGAAAGATGGAAGTCAAGGCGTGGCATAATACCCTGGAGAACGTCTCAGGAGCTGGATGAGCTATGGCGCAGGGTCGAAGACCTGTGGCCGTCCTGGCCGTCACTAAGACGGTTTCCTTTAGAGATCGAAGAATGGATACCAGCCATTGATATGTATGAAAAAGACAATAATTACATTGTAAAGGCTGAGCTCCCAGGCCTGAAAGAGGAAGATGTAGATGTTTCGGTGGTTGGCGACAGGCTCACTATTAAAGGTGAGAAAAAGGCTGAAACCGAGGTAAAGGAGGAGAACTACTACCGAAGTGAAAGGTCATACGGCAGCTTCTTCCGTTCGATAGACCTTCCACCCGATGCTAACCCCGATAAGGTTGAAGCTAGTTATGATGATGGCATTCTTGAGGTGGCGATACCGAAAACGGCAGCGGTTAAGCCTAAGAAAGTCAAGGTTTCGGGCAAGAAGCAAGCGAAATCAGTAAAATAACAGCGTTGTCATTGTATCCCGCTTTCCCCATTCTCGCCACGATATAGTGGCAGTCAATATTGTGGGATTCTATCCCTATTATTATGAAACTGATTAGCTTTACAAAGACGTGGAGGTGATTTGTCCTAACGGATAGGTTAGGGCCTAAATAAAGTTACAAGGAGGATTGCTATGCAAAGTGCAGGCGTATCTGCGCTTGATACCACTATCCAGAAAACAAACATATGACTAAATGAGGTTATGGGGAAAATTGGCTCTGATGACCGTCGTCGAGCTTACTTGTGCGCTGCCAATAAATAGTATTGCGATGATGGAAAAACAAAGACCTCACTTTCGAGATAGAATTGATGCTGGCAAGCAGCTTGCCGAAAGATTGAAATCCTATCAATCTGCGGAGACTATCGTTTTAGCGGTCCCGCGCGGAGGTGTGCCGGTAGCTGTCGAAGTCGCGCAGAGCCTGAATGCTCCTCTTGATGTCGTGATAACTCGCAAGATCCCAATTCCCCACAATCCTGAAGCTGGCTATGGCGCTGTCGCCGAGGATGGCACCGTTTTTTTAAATGAACCATTGGTGGGTCAACTGGGCTTAAGCCAGCGCCAGATACAATATCAAGCAGAGAAAGTACTGGTCGAAATCGAGCGCAGGAGTGCTATATACCGGGGAAAACGACCTCGGGCGTCGTTAGTAGACAAGAAAGCCGTTATCATAGACGATGGTTTGGCTTCAGGATTCACCATGATTGCGGCAATCAAATCGGTGGAGCGACGGCGAGCTGCCAGAATGGTGGCGGCCAGCCCAACCGCTTCAGGGAATGCCTATAAATTGATTAAGCCAATGTGTGATGCTCTGGTCTGTATTGTGGTAAGCCATTCCTATCATTTTGCGGTGGCCAGCTTCTATCAGCGTTGGCACGACCTCACCGACGAAGAAGTTAGCAACTATCTTCAAATGTGGCAAAAAAGGCATCCGAGCATTAAAGGAAGAGAAACGGCGAAGTAAGGTTCTCTTAAATAAGCTGAAGGAGGTTCATCTATGCAAGTCCCGCCGGAAATTAATTACCGAAATGTTGAGAAAACCGACGATATTGAAAATCTTGTTTCTGAAAAAACAGCCAAACTGGAGCAGATATGCGATTATATGATCAGTTGCCGTGTGGCAATTGAAAGGCGACACCAACACCAGCAGACAGGCAACCCTTATCGGGTACGGATTGACGTTACAGTTCCGCCGGGACACGAACTGGTGGTCAAGCGCATCTCCACTGAAAGGGAACGAGAGGAGCCGATTCCTACAGTTTTGCGCCGTGCGTTCGAGACTATGAGGCGACAGCTCAAGGAACTGGTGCAGCGGCAGCGGGGCGAGGTAAAGAAGCACCCGGAAGAGCAGCTGATGGCGCTGGTGGAACAGCTATTTCCTGAAGAAGGCTATGGTTTTCTAAGAACCGTCGATGGCCGCCAGATTTACTTCCACAGCAACAGTGTGCTTCATGGTGACTTTGAGCGGTTAGAAATAGGCACCGGGGTTAGATTGGTAGAAGAGCTAGGAGAAAAAGGCTTACAGGCAAGCACTGTGGAAATAGTGGACAAGCCAGGATCTCACATCCCTCGAGAACCATAGTCTGGCTTAAATGAGAGACTGGTAAATGAAGCTACAAATAACGATTGGAATAACGATAGGAGACACTTAAGAAGAATGTTCATTAGCGACATCCAAATGTTGCTAATGATCTAATTACGCGATGTCTGTTGACCGTCATCGCGCTAGACAATACTTTTTCACAAGAGATGAAGGATGAACCAACTAGAGTATTATGACAATTACTCCCAGATTAATAATAACCCCTTTCCTGAGTAACTATCTCGTAAACAGCTCTTATTTCTGTATGTTACACTTTTTTAGATTCTTTAACGGCCAAGGAGGAGGGAGAAAGTGGGCTTTCTGGCTTTTTGCTAAATAGTTCTTCAAATCCTAAAGGAAATTCATTGAAAACATCCTCTAGTTCGCCAGGTGAAATGGCCCGGCGTATGACATCAATAACTGCTCGAGACCGGTTGACGGCGTGGCGATAAGTAACATCACTTCTAGCACTGACTCGTTTGTAGAATTCTCCTAAAATGAAACGTTCAGTACATTCGAATGTGAATAGGTAGTTATTTATTCATTGGGCAACTGAGCGGCGAGATTTCCTCTCTCAGATTTTGAAAGCTTCTCACTGCGCGTTTTCAGCGTGGCTTTTGTTATATTAACTACTTCCTCTTTGTGCTCCAATATTGTAAGCTCTTTAACTTGTTGAATAAATTCTTGGTATAGTATGTTCTATCTTCTTTTAACCCGTTGCCTATACACCCTCCTAACCACATCACTTTCTTCATTTCGTTTCCTATTTCAGTCTTATTTTGGCATCGACTACGAAATAACCTTTACCTTCGGGCATAGCCATTACCGGGTTTAGGTCGACTTCGGTAATTTCCTTGACGTCGCCAATCAGAGCCGAAAGCCGGAGTAACATTTCCTGTAGTGTCTTGACATCAGATGGTGGAGAATTACGCCACCCTGTAAGTAAAGCTGACATTCGTAGTGAGCCAATCATATCTGAAGCTTGTACATCGGTCAGAGGATGGAGTCTTACAGAAATATCCTGCAGGAGCTCGGTATGCACCCCTCCAATCCCAAACATGAGCAAGGGGCCAAAAGTTGGGTCTTCCGTCACACCGGCTATTGTTTCCACTCCATCCTGAATCATGCCCTGAACTATTACACCGTCCATCTCATCTTCGCGATTATCGCCAGAAAGTCTTTTCTTGATGTTGAGAAAGGCCTTTTTAACATCTTTCTTCGTTTTCAAGCCGAGTGCTATTCCACCCACCTCGGTCTTATGGGCGATGGTGGCCGAAGCCAGTTTAACCGCTACGGGGAAGCCAATGGCTGCTGCTCTGTCCGCTGCTTCGTCAGCACTGCTAGCAAACAGTGTGTTCACCATCCGTATGCCATAATAAACCAGTAATTCCCTCGCCTCTATAGCAGAAAGCCAGAACGGTCTCCGGGAGGTCCCAGTCATCGCCTTTTCAATGAGTTTCTGAGCCTTCTTACGCTGGATATCTGGGAACCAAGGAATGTCACCCTTTGATTTCTTGAGCCAGGTGCCGTATTCCACTGCGTGAGCCAAAGCTGAGACAGCTTCCTCGGGAAAGGTGTAAACAGGCACCTCACTGCTTTCCTCCTCGCTCTGAACTTCCGGGTGTCCCACAAAACAAGCAATAAACGGCTTGTTACGTTTCTGAAAGGCCGAAGCTACTTGCTGTATGACATTGCGTATGGCTCTATATTCAATCATTATTGGAGGGATAGAGATCATCAAAACAGCATCGTTTGATTCATCTTCTGCAAGTATCTGGAGTGCCTTTTCGAATTCCTCTTCCGTAGCTGAGGCGGTGAGATCAAGAGGATTGTTTATACCAATGTCTCTCCCGCTGGCGGATTTAAGTTGCTCTGCTACTTCAGCAGAGAACTCAGGGAGGATCAATCCGTGACTGGTACAGGCATCAGCGGCCATTATGCCGGGGCCGCCTCCATTGGTTAATATTGCTACTTTGTTACCAGCCGGAACCGGCTGCTTGGCGAGCAGGCTGACAACCTGAAATGCTCCTTCCAGAGTTTCAATGGGTATGATTCCAGACTGGTGAAATAGCGCTTCTACGGCGGTAGTCGAAGCTGCCATAGCTCCAGTGTGGCTTGCGGCAGCTTGTGAGCCTACTGAAGTGCGCCCGCCCTTTATGGCGATAATCGGCTTCCGGGCAGACACTTTTCGAGCAATATGCCCAAACTTGCGAGGGTTACCAAATGACTCAATGTAAAGCAAAATAGCCTTAGTGGCATTATCTGCTTCCCAATATTCGAGAAGGTCATTAGAAGAGATGTCCGCTCTGTTGCCGATACTTACAAAGTTGGAAAGCCCTAAATTCAGTTGTTTGGCGTACTCTAGCATGGCGAGGCCAAGTGCTCCACTTTGAGACAGGAATGCAATATTGCCAGTTGATGGAAAGTTACGAGAAAAGGTACCGTTTAACCTAACTGCAGGGTCTGTATTGATTACTCCCATGCAGTTTGGTCCCACTATCCGTATGCCGTAGCCGAGGGCAATATCACGCAGCCTTTGCTCATGTTCCGCTCCCTTATCACCCGTTTCTTTGAATCCGGCGGAAATAACCACAATTGCACGTACGCCCTTTTGGCCACATTCCTCAACTACATCGGGAACAATTGGTGCTGGCACAGCAATAATGGCCAGTTCTATATCATCGGAAATATTGAGCACAGATGGATACGACTTCACAGACAATACTGAATTGGCCTTGGGATTAACCGGGTAGACTACGCCGGTGAAATGGCTCTCCATTACGCACTGCAAAAGAAGCTGACCAATGCTACCTTCCTTACGGGATGCACCGATTATTGCCACCGAGCGAGGTGATAGCACTGCTCGAAGGGAAGCTCTGGTCGACTGTCGTTCTCTATCTATTGCTTTTTCTTCTAATTCAATGGTGTGGATAATAGGGAAGGTGACCAGATATTCCCCACCTTTAAATTCTCGGTCCACATGGAAACCGTAGTTGGTGAACACTTCCATCATTTCTTCGTTCTCAGCGAGTATATTTGCCTCAAAAGAAACGATGCCGTTATCCCGTGCAGCGTTAATTAGTTGTTCTATGAGCTTGGTGCCAATACCTCTGTTCCTAAAAGGTTCTTCGACCAGAAATCCCACTTCAGCGGAATTCTTATGTGGTAATTTATGGTAGCGTCCCACCGCTACAATGTCCTTTCTCCGTTCCCTTGTAATTTCAGCTACGAGGGCGAATGAATTGTGGTAGTCAACATTGCAGTACCTGGAAGCATCCTTTTCGGTCGTTTCTTTTAGCACATGGTGGAAGTGGAAGTACTTAGCATCAGATCTTACGCGAGCTATGAAGCTCAGCCACTTTTCGGTATCATCATGTTTGATCGGCCTCAATAAAATTCTCGAGCCGTCCTTCAGCACTGCATCGGTCTCGTATTTGGATGGGGATTCGTGTTTAGCCATTTTGACTCTTCACGTTATAACGCCTCCCTAAAATTCACTAAGAAATTATCGTCCCGATTCTGTTGAGATTTTAAGTTTAACTAGCATCATTCTACCTTTATCCAGAATAAGATCACTATACTTATTCACGTGGTAACTGCATTTTCTTGTTTCTATGTGCCACAGTAAAGAAATACACTAACTCCATTGTACCTGATATCTGTCCCGGGCTTCCTTCAGGAAAACATTAAACCGATCCAATTTCATCGGAGCGGGCATAGGATAACGAGTAGGGAGCTTTTTTACCTCTCTGTTGTAACGTATGAACATAGCGATGTCTTCAGGATATTTTGTTTCTTTGAGCCCGATGAAGGACCCAGTCTTATGCGCTCGATGTAGTATAGAGCGCCACTTATCTATGGGAGTGACTCCCGGCCCGCGTATTCCGTGAGAAAGAACCATTAAGTGGATGTAATCGAATAGAGGAGTTCGGTCTAAGTAGTCTTCAATTGAGGCAGCAGAAGGTTCCGTATTGAACACGATCCAGAATGGTACTGAACCTGTTCTCAATGCCCACCATGGCTCTATAACGTTAAATGTCTCTACTATCAGACGATTGGGGTCTATTCCTCTCTTTTCATACCACCATCGGTACAGATCAGCCACCAGAGGGCTTAACTGCTCCGGCTCCATAATAGTAATACGCTTTACCTGGTAATTGCTCTCTTCGGCAAATCTATGTACATCTTCCAATAATGCAGGATCAAATCCCCATTCTGCCTCTGGCCGGTGCGCATCTGGCTCAGGCACATTCCAGCGTTTGCTACTAGAACCTTCTCGTTTGAGGAACTCAGACACCCTTTCGCTGCCATTGATATACTCGTCTGGACTAATTCCTCCATACCCACCCACCTGGAAGATATGGCGTGAAGATATCCGAGTGGTCAGCCAGGGCATCATGCATTCCAAAACGAATATAGTAGCTCCTGGCTCCAGATTCTCCTTCAGAAAACGCTCGTAAGACTCACCCAAGCGCAACTGCTTCATTCTGAAGTAAGCCATTCGCCGAATCATCAATCTATCTTGGCACGGGTCATGCATCTGGTGAAGCTTCAGTTCTGGGTTGGATTGTAGTAGGGGCTCAGCAACAGCTTTACCCCACTCCATGTCTTCTATTATTTCATCTGGATGAAGACCGGGACGCCGAATAGCTATCAGGAAGGTCTGAGGCAACCAGGGGATACCCAAAGCCGCGCAGAGATGCACTGCCGCGCCGTTCGAAGAGCCTAACATGGCAGCCTGATATTTTCGCCTTGGATATTGACTGACCATCCGAGCCGAGAGTTTGTCTGCACGGATATCGCCCAGTTTTTCCGGAGGTACAGTCTCCATAGACCCTCCCCAAGTATAGGCCGTGGTTACAGCTCGTCCTCGAAGGAGGTCTACCAGCCCTTCCAGAGGCCTTGCCGTCGGGAGAACCCCCACCCCTGGGAAATCTTTACCCTTGAGAAACCGCGACAGAGCCTGTAACATTCCCCAGGATGAATCGAACTTGGTGATATAAAATGGCTCTTTCATAATGATACTTCAATAAATATTATATCCCAATTCCTTTGACAGACAGGTTGTTAATATTTAATGTTAGCATTTCCCAAGCTACGAATGCCGAAATATAATTCCTTCCAGAGGCGCTAGAGTCATAGAGCCATCCGCTTCAACCGGAATGTCTTTTCTTGTTGGCCGTGTAGAAAACAACACATCTGTTTCTCCAACCGGACAGCTTAACCTGAGCGACTTTTTTGAGAAGTTAAGGTAGACAAAAATTTCCTGATTCTGATAGATTCTCCTGTAAGCAAGACACTTCTTGCCAAGTTTCCCCACCGAGATAAACTTAAATGCTCCTCTTTGCAGAGCACTGTTCTCCCTGCGTAGATGTATCAGACGACGGTAGCAATTCCACAGCGAGTTAGGATCTGCTTTCTCGTTTTTTACGTTTAAATTCCAGTAGCTCGGCGAAATATCTAACCAGGGTTGGGTGGACGGATTAAAAGAAAAACTGGCATTCGGCCCGTCATCCCACTGCATCGGAGTGCGACATCCATCGCGACTTATAGAAAATCCCAGACCCTTTATCTGTGAGAAGGGTAGCCAGGCATATTTGCGTCCTATAGGGTCTTTGCTTGTTTTGAGGTTGATTTTAGAGTTCGGCATACCTATCTCCTCGCCGTAGTATATAAATGGGATGCCCCTCAATGTAAATTGCATCGTGGCAGCAATTTTTGCCTTCCGAGTGTCATTGCCTAGGCGGGTGATAAATCTCATGCGATCGTGGTTGCCAAATACATACGTCGGGGTATGTGGCTCGGGTAAAACCTCTTCTATTCTCCTTATTAGCTTTGTATATCGATGTGGGCGAAATGCGGTGGATGTAAATTCAAACAGGAATATCATGTGTAAGCCAGTACTATGCGGTCCATAATAATGTCGTAATTCCTCCATGGTGCCAAAGACTTCACCTATAAGAAACCTTTTTGGCTCATACTCATCAACTATCTTGCGTAATTCCACGGCGAAACTATAAGTTTCTGGTAAATTCAGGTCGTATTTGTGCGATCTGAACAAGAGAGAGGTTGACTTGTCGGATGGTAGTAATCTCCATGAAAGAGGATTATCTCTCAATCGCTCATCTTCGTATATCGCATGTAATAAGTCCAGTCGGAAACCATCCACTCCTTTATCTAGCCAGAACCGCATTATGCCCATCATCGTCTTTTTTACTTCAGGCTCACGATAGTTTAGGTCGACCTCACAGGGTAAAAAATGAAAATAAGCCCATTGGTCGGTATTCCTGAAATATTGCCAGGCCGGCCCCCCGGTCATCGCCCTCCAGTTATTTGGAGGCTTACGGCCGTCTGGCTTCTTGCCGTTGCGCCAGATATACCAATTTCTCTTCGGATTGTCTTTGCTCGATGCAGACTCTAGGAACCACGGGTGCTCAATAGATGTGTGACTTAGAACGAAGTCCAGTATCATTTTCATGTTTCTGGCGTGCATTTCGTTGAGGAGGAGGTCGAAGTCCGCCATCTTTCCATGTTCTGGTGCTATGTTACAGAAGTCCGAAATATCATAACCCTGGTCTATCTGTGGAGATCTAAAGAAAGGACTAAACCAGATAGTATCGACCCCTAATTCTTTAAGATAATCCAGTTTCACCACGATTCCGGGAATGTCCCCAATTCCGTTGCCGGTAGTATCTTTAAAAGAACGTGGATAAACTTGGTAGACTACTCCCGGTCTTCTTTCTCCAAGATCGCTTACTCTGACATTGCTTATTTGCATCAGGGCACCATCCAAATATTCTAGCAGACGTAAATCGCCAGCTGACATTACAACCACATGTTACTAAAAACAGGGGATAGTAAGCTATCCGTAGCTATACCCAATATTGTTGGAGAGGGTACTTATTCTGTAAAGAAGCGACCATGCTAGAATGAAATATCAGCGAAACTGGCAATGAGAGAGTTAAAAGATCTGCGAAAGATAATCTTGATGTTGTTAGTAGTCCTTGCGTTTGGGACTATTGGCTACATGGTGGTTGAAAAATGGTCACTCCTCGATTCGGTTTAACCTTCTTTAGTATAGTAATAATCAGACTATTTGGAAGTTACTTTGTGACCTACTTATATGCTAGAATAGGCCAGATTTATTACCTTATTTGAAAATTATTTGGATAAGATTTCTACTTGGAGGTATATGTGATTTACTGGGCCCAGTTATTACATTTCTATCAACCACCAACCCAGGTGCCATCGGTGTTAAAAAAAATATGTGACGAATCATACCGCCCTCTACTTCATGTATTTGAAGAGTTTCCAAATGCTCAGTTAACCATAAACTTCAATGGTGTCCTGACCGACATGCTGATAGACTGCGGCCATAAAGATGTAATTGAGGGCTACAGAAATCTTGCCCAAAGGGGCCAGCTTGAATTCACCGCAACAGGTAAATATCACCCTATTCTCCCCCTGGTACCTAAGGAGGAAGTAAAGAGGCAGATAGACTTGAACACACAGACCAATCGGCGCTCCTTTGGACAGTCATATGCACCCCAGGGATTCTTTCCCCCGGAGATGTGCTACAGCCATGATATTCTACAGCCTATTATCAAGTCAGGGTATCGCTGGGTTATTCTGAGCGGTATTGCCTGCCCCTCGGAATGGCCGCTAGATATTATTTACAAAGCTGAGTGTGATGGACAGGAGATAGCAGTGTTTTTCCGTGATGATGTACTCAGTAACAGAATAAGCTTTCAGGAGCTGAAAGCTAAGGAATTCATTGCTCACTTGGAGAAATGGCAGGGTGCAAGGGAAAATATCTATGTGGTAACAGCTATGGATGCAGAAACTTACGGCCATCACATCCAGGGTTGGGAGAGGACATTCTTAGCCAAGGTTTACGAAGAACTGGAACCTCCTACAGAGACTTTTGAAGAGGTGAAGCAAGCTAAAGCATTAGCTGGGCAGCATACTGCACTTTTAGTTAATAACGAAGCCGCTGGCAAGATCCAGATGGTCACCATTAGCCAACTTCTCGACTTATTTCCTCAGGGTCAAACTATAGAACCTAAGGCATCTTCTTGGAGTACCACTGCTGGTGACATAAAGTCTGGCAACTATTATCCACTATGGTGGGATAAAGATAATGAAGTACACCGCCTTCAGTGGGAGCACCTGAATATATGCATTGAATTGGTAAATAAAGCACTTGAGTGTGCCGACAACGAGGAAAGTCGGCACTCTGCTAAGATTGCTCGAGGACTTCTGGATCGGGCTGAACATAGTTGTCAGATGTGGTGGGCCAGCAATCGCCCTATGTGGGACATCAACCTTATCCATATGGGCCTAATCAGCCAATTGCGAACCGTGGTTAATGCTTACCGGGCTATAAATAAGAGCGGAACCAGTGAAGAGATAAAACGAGAATATTATTATCGCACTATTGCCGCCAGGGATATTAGAAACAAACTGGAAGACAGGCTATTTGTGCAATAGCAGGAGAAGAACGGGGCTATGTACTGGTGTAATTTCCTTCACATATATCAGCCACCAACCCAGACCGAAAAAATAGTTCGTAAGGTCACCGATGAGGGCTATAGAACGCTGGTACGTGTTTTTAATGAGGCGCCTGGGGGCAAAATTACCCTCAATATAAATGCTGTCCTAACCGAACAGCTTGCCAGATATGGGCTTGATGACGTAATTCAAGGTCTTCGTGAATTAGCCGAGCGTGGGCAGATCGAGTTCACTGGTAGTGCTATGTATCATCCTATTCTGCCTCTTATTCCCAAAGATGAAGTTATCAGACAAGTCAAACTCAATAGCGAAGTTAATCAGCGGTATTTTGGAGAAGTGTACAAGCCTACGGGATTTTTCCCTCCCGAGATGTGCTACAGTTATGAAGTAGCTCAAACTATAGCTGAACTAGGTTTTAGGTGGATAATCGTGGATGAGCTTTCTTTCGGTGGGAGGATTGGCTCTGTTAAATATGACCGACTTTATAAAGTGGAAGGACTAGGAGATTTCCTTGTGTTCTTCAAGGAACGCCCCTTCAGCGCTGGCATTACCTATGGAGCCTATCCCTCTGCAGAACCCTTTCTGTCAGCCCTTAAAGACAGATTAGAGATAGATAAGTACTTACTCACAGGCACCGATGGCGAAGTCTATGGACACCATCGTCCGGGCCAGGAAAAATTGCTCTCAGATATATTTGCTCGAGGAACTCCCAAGACTTGCACTATCTCGGAACTCATCAATAATTTCAAGCAAATAGACACCGTGAATCCTGCGCCTTCTTCTTGGAGCACATGGGAGGACGAAATGACACAAGGCATACCCTATCCTCAGTGGCAATACCCAGGGCATGAACTGCACAAATTACAATGGCAGCTAACTGAGCTTGTACTGCATGTAGTCAAAGAAGCTTCAATAAAGACACCTGGATTTTCTGAAGCTCGCAAACTTCTGGATGAGGGACTGCATAGCTGCCAATACTGGTGGGCCAGTTGCCGGCCCTGGTGGAGTGTGGAAATGATTGAGTGGGGTGCCCAAAAACTGTACCGGGCTATAGAGTCGCTGGGGGATGCCATCGAGAAGAGCCGCAAAGAGGATATTAATAGACTATTTCAAGCGGTGGTGAATAAGGCAATGGAATGGCAGGAATCAGGCGAAGCCCGGCGTCTGAAACAGAAATATAAAGATGAGCACCCCGAGGTTTCCACCGAACTTACCTTTGGGGGTTAAGGAAAAAAGTCAATATGAAGCGCGTTGACGTCATCCTTGCCTTCCATGCCCATGAACCGCTGTGGGATTTACCCAACGAGCTCATTGCTCTGGTGGATGACCCCGAAATACGCGATGCGATGCGGGGAGAGAACTATGTTCTGAAAAGGGCGCGAGAGGAACGTGACATATACGCCCATTTGGTACAAATGGCGGAATCACTGGGGACTCCGGTAACCCTCGATATCACCAATGAACTTCTGGTGCAATTAGCTTGGTACGTACCGGAGACATTCCAGAACTTGGTAGCAGCTTATAAAAACGGCACTATACACCCCTTGTACACACATGCCCATCATGCCCACACTGCTTTACTCACCTCCGATGAGATAGCCGATGAGCTCCGTCTCAATATAGAACTACTTCACAACGTGATGGGTGTGTCTGAGCCAAGGCATCGTGGTGTATTTCCCACCGAAGGGTCTGTGGATGCGGCTAAGTTAGTTGCCTATAAGGACAGTGGGATGGAGTATATCGTCTTCCCACATCTGAGTAACCACAAGACACATTTAATCGTGGATGGTAAAGGTGATGTCCAATACCGCGCTTTTGTGGTGGGGCCTGATATGCTGGCGCTACCCCGCCATTTTCCAGTTTCTCAGCATGTCTGGCGACCGATAACTCGCTATGACCCTAAAGGGGTGAAAAATCAGGGATATATTTTGGGAAAGTATTGGGTCTTTGCCGAAGAATATCGCAATAAATCATATATTCCCTTTCCTATATCCTGGGAAGAAGCAGTAGCCGAGTATACCTCAGTGCTGGAAAATGCACTAGCGGAGTCGCCTGAGCGGGGCTTAATCCTCTACATCCAGGATTTGGAACTTATGGATTTCGGCGACATCGCCCTTCGTATAATAGAGCAGGCCTGGAAAAATGTGCTGAGTAAGAAGACCACCGAAGTGCACTTCGTGACCCCTGATGACTATCTAGAGAGCCTGGGCGACATGGCAAAGCTGCCTCGGGTCCGCTTACATCAGATTTCCTGGGCCCCTGAAATTCGCCTTGTTCTCCGCTATGATGGCCACTATCCACCGCTTGACGCCGGGAGGTTTAAGGATGTGGATCTCGATACAGCGGTTTTTAAGCATCTACCATTCGTCTTCTGGGAGTCTGGTCGTTTCCTCATAAATATTTATGGGGCAATCCTGGATGCATTTGGCATACCCAGACGTCTAGCTGTAGATGCGGCCTTGCTTCATGACACAAGATATGCTATTCCTCGCTTTGATTACAAAGACCAGCTAGCCTTGCATTACAGATTAATGAAACGAGCCTGCAATTGGGGCTGGCGACCTGACGAGGGGCGCCAGAAGCGGCCTTTCTTACATGGCTATCGCCTTTCGGAACTTCTTCTTGGCTCTGCACCTGAGGACAATGCCTTCGCTGGCACCAGATATGTGCACCCTGGTGATGCCACCTATATGGGAGCAGAGCGGATTCAGGAATTCCTTCTTGATACTCGATTTGACTACCTGAGAGCTGGCATTGAGGAAAAATGGCTTGCTGGTGAGCAAAAAGAGGCGGCCCTGTTAGAGATTAAACGAGGACAGAGCCATCGTGTCATCGCCACGGAATTTATTAACCGCGCACTCGAAGCCAGTCGCTCTATTGAAGCAGCAACTACTCCTGACGGAAAGGGTGAGGCATTAAATCGCCTCGTTAGGGAGCTGAAAGGATATTGCCGTGAGGTCTTTGTCGCCACTGACCATACACAGCGTGCCTGGGGTTATATCAGTGACCTGGATTCTATGGTATTGACTATGTATGAGCAGCTCTACGATATCTACCCCCCGAAATTCCCCACGGTTTTTAGAGAGCTTTTACCCGAGGAATGGAAGGCACGAGAAAACCCCAAGCTGCTTTAAATCTCTGAAGAGGTATGCCTTTAGTGAGGGCACAAAAGCCTTTTAGATTTTACTTTCCAGAAACGAAATCCTCTGTGCTACTGCATTGCCAGCTCGGATACGGGATTTAGCCTTGCTCAAGTCGTTGGCTAGCTTCGTATCCCCCACCACATCCCTGACCCAGCTACCGAAGTCGTTCCTTCCCTCACCCGAATGATAATGGAAAGTCTCGTCACTCATGCCATTAAGAGCTTTTTCAAGCTCCCTAAGGTTCTTAACAAATTTACCATCATGACACCAGAAGCGCTTCTCATCCGGAACATCTCCTAAACGCCTGTTTGCTTCCTCTCTGCTAATCTTGACAATCTTAGCCATTATTACCAACCTCCTAATTTAATACCATGTTAAATTATACCATAAATATTTGCGAACAAAAATCGATTGTTGTGCTGGTTGCCCACATAGGTAGGATTATGAAAACATATTCGCATAGCATATCTCTTTTAAATGGCTAAATGATGCTAAGATAGTTAAAGGAATTGATGTGGGGACACCGAATCAAACTCGGGCAGCCCCAAAGTGATATTAGTCACCCGTATAGTTTTACCTGAGACACGTGTATTGCTGCCAAAGCCATAGTAACTACGATTGCTGTGCACAACCTCGTGTCCTATGCTGATTCATAAATGTCTTGTTAACACTGGTAAATACCGCCACCTGAGAAGCGTCAGGCAAACCATGGTGTCTCAGAACTTAGCATCGAGCCAGTTCAGCCACATTTTCACCTTGAAGGCAACGAAACATCCCTTAACCCTAACCCGACCACCTCTCTATTGATTAAAGTTATCTTGACTGTTACCTTAGCTTCACTGTGTTAATCGCCTGCATCTACTTCGTTTACCCTTACCAAGAATCTGAAATTTCTTCATTCATATATACCAGGGGTGGAAGAGTTATCCCTCCCACCCCTGAGCTCCCGGACTATGGCTTACTTACTTTACTTTTTAGGCTTTTGGGGACCGGGTTTGTTTGGGCCGGCGGGTTTCTTTTGCACTTGTATCACCTCCTTTTGTTAAAAACTAAATATTAGTCTTGCATTCCTTTGATGATTATGTTATCATGAATATCAATGCACTATGTCTAAATCATGATAATCAAATAATGAAATAATAATCATGTATACTACAATTATAATCGCTAAAAGTTTTTTGTCAAGACTTTTTGGCGAAAAATATAAAAATATTTTATAAAACGGAGGTCTAATATGACGGAGTGGACATTTATTACCAATCACGGTTTGGTGTTGAGCTATATCGCTCGCCACCCCCGAACAACCGCTCGCGATCTGGCTAATGCCATCGGCATCACGGAACGGGCAACGCGAAAAATAATCGCTGACATGCTAGAAACCGGCTACATTACTAAGAAACGAGAGGGACGGCGCAATCGTTACCGAGTAAACCCGGATGTCGTCCTTCGCCATTCCAGCCACAGTGAAACCGCTGTGGGAGACCTGCTTCAGGTACTAGGCTGGAAGAGGAGAAAAAGGATCGTTGAAGCAGGCTGACATGGCCATAAGCGGAATAGATTGTATGTCCACTCATATGACGCAGATTCTATCATCCTTACCGTACATCGCAAAGCCATAAAATTATCTCCGAAGTTTCTTGACCTATTTAAGCAAGCTTTCACCCGATGAATAACAAGCACTACACAACTCTAAATTGATCTAGATTCACTTCAGCTAAGCCCACAGAGCCAAGAGTCCTCTGTCTGTCTAGTTGAATGAGGTTAGTCATTTGTCTTGCTCCGTTGGGCCAGTAGGGAACACATCCTCAGGTAAAGAGGCTCTTACTTGAGCTAGGGCATCGGTTCCCATCGCTTTAGCGGCATCTAAAGCTCCCTGGGCAACGGAAACTGCAGCCTCCTTTTCACTCAGGCCGACTTGTTCTGCTACTTTTCTGGCTGTTTCTACCGCTTTGACAGCAGCCCTGGCATGGTCAGCTCCAGTTTCTATTGCTCCCTGTACTATTCCATACCCGGCACCACTTAGAGCGTCCCGAGGAGTCATCTGGGTTCGCCCAACAGTGCGCACTGTAGCCAACACAGCCGAATGAGCCAATCGCCCCACATCAAAATCCGTGGCTTCCTTAGCATGCATGGTTCCCCGTGCTATTTGTCGGGCTATCTCGCTACTATGCGTTTCCATATCCTTTGTTGTTCCCCCGACACTGGTTATTGTCCTTTCCAGAGCCCTGGCTATTTTAGTGACTCTCCTTTGACCTCGCACTGCTGCTATAGTAGCCGCTTTGGCCATGTCAGCAAGCTGATATGCTGTCACACCTAAAACTACATCCAGCCCGGGGAAAGGGATACGCCTGAGAATGCCATATGGAAACTGGCTTAAAAAGTTCAGACCGGGTACTGAACTCATGGGCCGTACTGCGTGCTGCATTGGAGCAATTAGTGCATTCACGACTATCTCTCGGCTCGCTTCGCCATCTTCAAGGAGGGCACGCAGGATAATCAGGGTAAAAATGCCCAGGATAAAAGTGATTACGAACAGAAAATCGAAGCCGAGAAGGTTAAAAGTTGAGAGTTGGATAGAACGAGTCGGACCAATCCATGTGAAGACGAGGCTGACCTGGCGTGTACTGAAGAAGTCACCGAGGTAGCCACCGAGCAAAGGTCCCAGACCAGCACCCAGGCTGGTAGCTAGACTAGCCGCTGCCAGATAAGCGGTGGCTTCTCCCTTGGGAGCTAATTTCAATCCGATGGTGCTGGTGGTAAAAGTTGTCCCCGCTGCTGCAATGCCAGCGAACATGTGGAGGACTACCAGTAAAGGAATCGTTAGAAAGTATCGCTCTGGCATGGTTGTGAAAGTCCACCCGAAAACTACTAACAAATACAACGAAACGGACACAGACAGGATTGCCTTGATACCAAACTTATCAGCCAATGGCCCCCAGACTCGAAGGAACAGGATGTTGAAGCCCTGACTTAATATGCTGAAGCCAATTACCGCCGGGAGAGGTAAGCCTAGACGCCGAAGCATGTAGACGGCGAAGAAGGGAATAGACATGTTCAAAGCCACTCCCCATAAGAATAGGAATAATATAAGACGTCGGTAATTGACATCGCGAAAGGGATTGGATATGGTAGAAAAAAGCGATGGCTTGGGCTTGGTGGCAGGCTGCATTAAGGGCTCTGGCACCATACTCATAAATAAAGGGGCTGCCAGTCCTAAAAAAACAGCGCCAAAAAGCATGGCAAAGGTGTATCCCAAAGCTTCATTGCCAGAAGCGCGCCCCTCCCAGTAGATTATGAAGAGTGACGCCAGCAGGCCAAATGTCATGGCTGCCAAGTTAGCCCACATTTGACGGCGAGCGAAAAAACTTCCTAGAACTTTTTGAGGTACGAGATCCATTATCCAACTGTTCCAAGCACAATTGGTGAAAGAGACAAACACACCACGAATTGCCATGATGCCCAACAGCATAACTACGGCACTGCTGCTCGGTATATCCAGGAACAGCGGTATTAAAGCGATAGGTAACCATGCCAACTGCGCTGGAATCCAAGAAGCTAATACGATGACTTTACGCCGTCGGATCCGCTCAACCAGAGGTATGGCTAGTATCTGGATAGGCTGTGTGATAAAGGGAATGGCTGCTAGAATACCAATCTGGAAATTGTTACATCCCAGTAACAGAGCATAGGCAGCTAAGAAGCCACTGGTTGTTATACTGAAGAAGCCCATGGCGGCCATTCCCTCCCAGGTTAGCCAACGCAATCCACTTTCTACGTCCTGGTCGGATATGGTAGGCTTGGGGCTAAGTCTTTCTCTAAGCGTCATTTTAGGCTAACATGCTTTTAAAGACTAACTGTGTTTCAATGTGAACATGAATATCAATTGCAGGATCATACATTCCCTTGATGATTTGTTTCGACAAACTAGAATATTACCAAGTCGAGAGAAATTTGGCACACTATATGGGTACAAAAGGGGAAAAAATTAGTACTCCTAAAGACGGGGTAAGATTTGGGCATAGTTTGCTGCAAATACGAGTCTAGCCAGGCCTCACATGTGTCCAACATCGCTCTTAACCGACTTTACATCGGAGTATTTATAGCTCGCTTGCCTGCTACGGGCTGAGATTTGGTTTGGCAACCTTCTTAACTGGTTGGTGGGGAGTCCTGGTAAGCAATAGATAACGGTGGTCTTACAATAAGCACCGATGACCTAGCGTATCTAGCTATACGCTGAGACACACTGCCAAGCAAGAAACTACGCACTCCACTAAGACCTTTGGCACCCAGAGCAATCAAGTCCACATCGCGTCGGGCAGCTTCCCGTAAGATTTCTTGCGAAGGGATACCGCGGGTAACAATAACTGACACCTTGTAGCCGCCCTGGCGAAACTGCCTTTCTGCTTCTGTCATCAGCCGCTTAGCAGCTTCCTCTTCAGCTTTTTGAAGGTCGGCAATTATTCGCTGATCAAATTCTAAGTCGAAGGTGTATGCCTTGACAAATGCTGCGGCAAAAGCTTGCACCACCGTCATGAGAAGGATTTCAGTATGACGCGGGAGCGGCATTCGCAGCAAGAACTGTACTACTTCATCAGAGTGTTTCGAACCATCAAGTGGCACCAACACTCTATTGATGGTTTTGCGCTCTTTCTTAGCCACCAGCACGCTACACGGTGCGTATTTGATTACCTTATGAGCAACACTGCCTAACGGAAACTCCGAGGCATCACTTGTGCCCTTGAGTCCCACCAAGACAAGGTCAGCCGGTATGCTGCGACATGCCTTTACGATTTCATCAGCAGGGCTTCCTCTGCGGACCATGGTCTCAACCTTCAACCCAAGAGTGCCAAGCGACTTCGCAAGTTTGGCAAGCAAATCTAATGCCTTATCCTCTTCAGCTTTTCGTATTTGGGCCTTCAGTATGCTAGAGTGCCCCAGAAGGTCAATAAAAGTGTGCCCGCCCAGAAAAACATGCTCCGGAATCACAGTCAGGGCTGTTACATCAGATTTACCTCCTATTTTCAGAGCTTTAACCAAGTCTAAGATGACCTCAGAGTAGGTAGAGTTATCAGCAGCAATGACAATTTTCATTCTCGTCTCCTTTCATACTCAGAGCCATAGTTTTTTTAAGATTGCGTTCAATCTTCCACAAACATAATAGCCAAAAACATTTCAGGTAGTGACTCTGCATAAATTCACTAGCTAAAAACTCGCTTCACAGATTTCCTGTGTGCATAAACTAGAAGCTTGTCTCCTGCCATGATTTCCTCATCTCTATCCGGCTTCGTAAGGTAAGTATCGGCCCTATCTATACCAAGGATTTCTAAATCACCTTCTGCACTCATATCAGCCATAGACTGGCCGATGCTCTGCGAGCCTCTTTTTATCGTGACAAGACTAATACCCCAGTCTTTCTCCATACGGAAGATTTCTTCAATAGGAGGAGCTTCCTTAAGGATTCGCTTCATGATTGGCCTTTGCAGCCAGGAGGGAATCCGACGGCCAAAATTGCTTCTAATAATTAGCTTATAGAGGCCGAATATACCTCCAATTATTATAGCTAGGCGAATGAAAAACCACATGTAACCGTCTACCTGGGTGAAAGATGCCACTAAGGTGGCAATCACAGTGACCGTGCCGGCGTTTCCCAGTACAATGAGAATGGTCACGATTCTGCGCCTGGTTTTGTTCCCAACCACCCGTTCGGCTTCTCTTGTCGTGAAGCCTGTTCCTGAGAAAGCGGATAAGGCCTGAAATCTGGCTACATCAGGTTCTATACCGGTTAACTGGAGGGCAAAGCCTCCAATTCGGACGATGATGAAAGAAACTAGAATAGCTATCAATAAAATGCCTACATAAGCCATATTTAACACCTCCAACTCAGGTTCAGTTGGGGAATGGATAGCACTATTCGGATGAAAGGATGTGGATGCCCGCTTACTTCGCCGTTAAGTTCAGATACCAGAGATAGACTCTTCATTCAGTAACTTTAAAGCCACCTCCTCTTCTTGAAATAGACTGCCAGGGAAACACCTATCACTGCCATTACAATCAAGATAATAAAGTACCCATACCTCCACTCTAGCTCCGGCATATTTGCAAAGTTCATACCGTAGATACCGACAATGAAGGTTAAAGGAATAAAAATAGTAGCTATCAGTGTCAACACCTTCATCACCTCATTCATGCGGTTGGATACTGAAGAAAGGTATGTATTCAATACACTCTCAGTCATATCTCTAAGATCAAGACTGAGCATCTCAATCCGCACCAAATGGTCGTAAATGTTGCGGTAATATATTCTAGTCCGCTCGCTTATCAGGGCATATTCGCCACGGCTGAGCCTGTTCACTATTTCTCGCTGAGGCAATATGACCCGCGTCAATGCTAATATGCTGCGTTTGAGCTGCATAATTGACATCAGTGTTTCTCTCTTGGGCTCGTGTAGTGCCTCGGCCTCGAGTTGATCATTCTTTTCATCTATCTCTTCAATAGTAGGCATGATATTGTCTACCAAGGCGTCTACAATATCGTGAGCCAAGAAATCGGCACCCTTACGCATAAGACGCACGTCTTTTCGAACTCGCTCCAACATAGATGAAATCGACCTCATAGGCACATCATGGGTGGTGACCAAATAGTTTTTGCCCAAAAAGAAGGCGAGTTCTGTGGTCTCCACTACATCAGACTCAATGCAGTAATTGATACCATGAACGATAATAAATAAATAGTCCTCAAAGTCATCTATCTTGGGTGGGTGAATATTCTTGCTTATACAGTCTGCCACCGCCAGGGGATGTAAACAAAATATATTGGATAGTAACTCGGCATCCTCGTTCGTCACGTTCTCCAAATCAAGCCAGAGCAATCCTTCCTTCTTTGCCAGAAAGTTCTTGATTTGTTCTGTGCTTAGCTGTTCTCGGAGTTCACCATCCGGTGCCAGATAGAAAGCACACTGTATCATCATCGCCTCCTTAAACTTCGCAAAAGTCGTTAAATTGTAAGTAATACCAGTAAAAAATTTTGATAGGCTCTTCTATCGCCTCTTTAACCCTCTCTATTTTTCCAGTCCACATTAATTTAACACCCATTTCAATGTGCAGAGAATGTAGCTCTTATGATAGCATAAACCATATCTTGCTATAATACCTGTAACACTTTACACGGAATTAGCTGATATCACATTTGTGATCTATAGTTCACCGAGTGAATATAACAACGGAGACAAAGGGGAAAAATGGGTGAGTGAGGTGATAGTGCATTGACCAAGAGGAATTTGCCTGGGCGCATAGACAGACTGGAGGAACTGGCTAATAATCTGTGGTGGAGCTGGCATCCACAGGCACGCGAAATGTTCCGGGCTTTGGATTATCCACTATGGCGGTTGGGTGGGCACAACCCGGTCAAGCAACTACGCGAGATCAACACCGGTAAATTAGCTGCAGCTGCCACTGATCCCACTTTTCTTAGTCTATATGACTCGGTGATGTCAGCTTTCGATGCAGAAATGTCAGCCAAGGATAGCTGGTTTGCTACCAGATATCTCAATGCCTTAGACGGTCCTGTGGCGTACTTCTCAATGGAATTTGCTATACATAACTCCCTTCCCATATATGCTGGGGGACTTGGAGTTTTAGCCGGCGATGTGTGTAAGGAAGCCTCTGACTTGGGGCTGCCTCTGGTCGGAGTTGGCTTCATGTACCCCCAAGGGTATTTCCACCAACGCATTTCCTCTGAGGGTTGGCAGGAAGAGATTTATAGGCAGTTGGATTTTAATGAAGCGCCTATAAACCCAATAAATCCAGTATCTCATTCTAGTGGGTGTAGCTCATTGATTCAGATTAAACTAGATGATAAGCCCTTATATATAGGGGTGTGGCAGGTGCATTTGGGCCGGGTCGACCTTTATCTGCTGTGTTGTGATGTTGAACAGAACCTGCCCCAGGATCGGCAGCTGTGTGCTCGTTTGTATACCTCCAACCAAGAGCAACGAATCCAGCAAGAAATTGTGCTGGGTGTTGGCGGAGTGCGTGCCTTACGGGCACTGGGCATCAACCCCTCTGTCTGGCATGCCAATGAAGGCCACAGTGCTTTTATGACATTGGAGCGTGTCAAGGAAGAGATAGAAAAAGGTGCGAACTTTGCAGAAGCCCTCCAAAAGATACAAGCGACTACCGTTTTTACCACTCATACGCCAGTTGCTGCAGGGCACGACGTTTTTCCTGTCTCACTGATAGATAAATACTTACATGGTTATTGGGAGTCCCTGGGAATCAGTCGAGAAACATTCCTAAAACTGGGACGACAGGATGATATAAGCAACCAAACATTCAATATGACCATACTTGCCTTAGAGATGGCCGACCATCGCAACGCCGTCAGCCAGCTTCATGGGAATGTTACCCGAAGGATGTGGCATGGACTGTGGCCCAAGATTAAAGAAGACGAAACGCCTATCTCTTATATTACTAATGGCATTCACGTGCCTACCTGGGTTGCTCCGGAGATGAGCCACCTTTATGAAAAACACTTAGGTCAGGACGTGTCTAAAAGATACGATGACATCAACCTTCGGGAGCTTGTGCTAAATATTCCTGATGAAGAAGTCTGGGCGGTACGTCAAATACTCAAACGTAAGCTTATCGGCGCCATGGTGGAGAGGGCGCGGCAATGTTCCATGGACCGTGAGTGTACGGCTCGCCAGGTACTGGCTATGGGAGCTTTGCTAGACCCGGATGTCCTGACAATCGGCTATGTCCGCCGGTTTACCGAGTATAAGCGGCCGGAACTAATTTTCCGTGACATTGAACGTTTCAAGCGGATTGTTAATGATAGATGGCAACCAGTCCAGGTCATCTTTGCTGGTAAGTCTCATCCCGCTGACATCCCTTCAAAGCAACTTCTTCAACACGTATACACTCTAGCTACTGACCGTGAATTTCAGGGGCGAATAGCTTTTGTTGAAGATTACGATATGCATATGGCTCGCTATCTCGTCCATGGGGTCGATGTTTGGTTAAACACGCCACGACGTCTTCAGGAAGCCTGCGGCACTAGCGGGATGAAAGCTTCGGTAAATGGTGTCCTCCATCTCAGCGTTCGAGATGGCTGGTGGGAAGAAGGCTATAACGGCAATAATGGCTGGGCCATCGGCGACAAGATTAAAGCATATGACCCAAATGAGGAAGATATGGCAGATGCAGTGGCACTCTATAGTCTTCTCGAAGAGGAAATTGTACCCCTCTATTACCATCGCGACAGGACTGGGATGCCCCGTGGCTGGTTACATATTGCTAAAGAAGCGATTGGCTCGATTGTGCCCATCTTCTGTACGAAGCGGATGTTGAAGGAATATGTCGAGCAAATGTACATACCGGCGACTCGCAAGTAAAATCGACCCTGAAAAGAACATCAATGAAATGGAATCAGACAAGTCTTTTCCTAAAGATTGATAGCGTACTTAACTACCACTAGGAGGTAGCAGTAAGATGAAAAAAGTATTGGCGTTGATCCTCGCCGGTGGGGAAGGTAAAAGATTAAGTGTATTGGCACAAGGACGTGCCAAGCCAGCAGTCCCTTTTGCTGGTAAATACAGGATAATTGACTTCGCATTAAGTAATTGTGTTAACTCGGGGATAGACACAGTAGCTGTTATACCACAATATAATCCGCGTTCGTTAGCACGGCATATTGGCGTGGGTAAACCCTGGGATCTCGATCGGGCAGTTGGTGGGATTGCGTTACTATCCCCTTTTGTAAGCACCAATGGAGAGATGCATTGGTACAGAGGTACTGCCGAGGCTGTTTACCACAACCTAAGTTACATACAAGACAGCCGTGTTGATGAGGTTCTCATCCTCTCGGGAGACCACGTTTACACCATGCATTATGAAGAGATGATTAAGTTTCATCGCCAACAGGAAGCTGAAATTACTATTGGCGTCACTGAGGTGCCATGGAATGAAACTAATCGTTTTGGCATTTTGCTCCTCGACGATAATAAGCGAGTGCTTGCCTTTGAGGAGAAGCCGCCACAACCAAGAACCAACCTGGCTTCTATGGGCATATACACCTTTAACAAGGATATCCTCTTTAAGGTTCTGGAAGATGCCCATCGCCGCGGATTGCAGGATTTTGGCAGCCAAATTATACCGGATGTAATAAACAAATACCAGATTTGTGGTTATAAGTATCAAGGCTACTGGCGTGATGTCGGCACAATCGAAGCATACTGGCAAGCCAATATGGACCTCATTATTGATTTGCCCCCATTTAATCTGTATGAACCTGGAAATCAAATAAAAACACCCTCAGTAGACATGCCCCCAGTGAAGTTGGGGCCAAAGGCTCAGATAAACAAAAGCCTTGTCAGTAATGGTTGTATTATAAACGGCAGTGTATTTAATTCGGTACTTTCTCCCCATGTTTATGTAGAGGAAGGAGCTCAAGTGATAGCCTCTATCGTTTTCGATGATACCATTATTGCCAAAGATGCAGTTGTCAATCGCTCGATTATTGATAAGGAATGTCATATCGCCCAGGGATGCTACATTGGCTATGGTGATGATTATGTTCCAAATAAGGATGAACCCGTATACCTGAATTGTGGCATCACTGTAGTGGGCAGAGGAGCAAAATTGCCCCCCGGGTTGAAAGTCGGGCGAAACTGCAAGATCGATTCGGAGGTCGAGGAAAGTAACTTTTCCAATCTCTTTGTTCCCAGTGGTAGTTCCGTCTTAGGCGGAGAAAAGGTTCTCCAAGCCCGATTTTAATAATGAGAATTTTGTTTATCGCCTCTGAGGCTTTCCCCATAGTTAAAGTTGGAGGGTTAGCAGACGTAACAAGTTCACTAGCTATAGCCCTCCAAGACCTGGGACATGAGCCATGTTTGATATTGCCCAAATACGGTAACATAAGGGCCTTCATCCAAGATGCGCAAGTGGAAAAATTTGCTGTTAGCCTTATGGGACGTTCTGAGTCAGCAAACTTGAAAAAGACCATGCTAAAAGGACGGATACCAGTATATATGGTGGAAAACCAGCGTTACTTTGGGATGGGGGGAATCTATACCGAGGACGAATTAGAAAGCTTTCTTTTTTTTTCGCTATGTATTCCCAGCATCATTTCTCAGCTTGATTTTCGCCCTGACGTTGTCCATTGCCATGACTGGCATTCTTCCTTAGTCCCCTTGTGGCTTAAAAGAGCGAAAATGGCACTCCCATGTATATTCACCATCCATAATCTGGCTTATCAAGGGTACTTTGACCAGCAGTTTCTCCACCACTCGGGGCTTTCTTCTGTATGGCAGGAATATATCCCGCTTGATGCTCCCAGGCCGCCACTAAACTTCATGAGCCAGGGGATTCTTCTGGCTCATGTTGTGACCACGGTTAGTCCTACCTATGCTTCTGAAATACTAACACCGCAATATGGTGAGGGACTGGAGCAATTGCTTAACTATCGTCGCAGTGAACTCTACGGTCTGATTAATGGTATTGATTATGATGAATACAACCCGACTACCGACCATTATCTGGAAAGGAACTATGATTCCACCACGATAGAAAGAAGGATTGAAAATAAACTCTCCCTGCAAAGGAAAAGCGGTCTCCCGCAAAACTCTGACATCCCTTTGTTTGGGATGGTGTCTCGTCTTGAGGAGCAAAAGGGGATTGATTTGCTCCTTCAGGCTATAGACCAATTCATTGAAGAAACAAAAGCACAATTGGTTATCGTCGGTGAGGGAAGAGAGCATTACCATAGATGGCTCACTGAGACAGCGTTAAAGTATCGCGATCGCCTCAGTATACTTATTGCTTACGATGAACGATTGGCCCACCTTATCTATAGCGGCTGTGATATCTTTCTTATGCCCTCTCGTTTTGAGCCCTGTGGTTTGGGGCAGCTAATAGCCATGAGATATGGTGCTATTCCCGTGGTGCGAAAAACCGGTGGACTGGCTGATACGGTGAAAGATGTGACTCAAGCTAATGGGAATGGCTTTGTGTTTCATGATTATGCGATCCCGGCAATGGTCGAGGCGATAAAAAGGGCCGAAAAGAGCTTCTATCATCAGGAAGAATGGCAAAAGCTAATAGCGCACAATATGAAGCTAGATTTCTCTTGGAATGCCTCGGCTAGAAAATATGAGGAGGTCTACATGCAAGCACGGAATGTATCCGAGACTCACCAACCATAGCCACTGGTTCATAAGATTGGTACTGGCTTTCCTTGATCGTGCTCCAAAATTTGTCTTTTTCTCGTTTCCTATAATGATGAATAAAAATTCAATGCCTGAAATACACTGTCTCTGTATATTTTCATTGACAGACGAAGGCCGATAAGGCAAAATTTTCCTTGGGCAGTTCGTTAATGGTGTGAAAGGTATTCTCATCTACGAAAGAAAAACTATTTAGTTATGGAAGAGGTAACAGGTCGAGTACGCGTGATCATTGAGGGGGTAAAGCCCGAAATCGATGGTGGTCGGTTTCCCATCAAGCGAATTATCGGCGATAAAGTGGCTGTGGAGGCAGATATATTTGCCGATGGGTATGATGTTATATCGGCTTTGCTACTCTATCATAAGGAAGAGGACCACGAATGGGTTGAGACTCCTATGGAATCACAGGTCAATGACCATTGGCGCGGCTCGTTTACAGTCGCCGAACTTGGGCGCTATCGGTACACTATTATGGCTTGGGTTGACCAATTCAAGTCATGGCAGCGGGACTTGACGAAAAAGCTCCAGGCAGGCCAAAAAGTCTCCGTTGAGCTTCTGGTAGGGGCTCATTTTATTACGGAAGCAAGCATGCGAGTCCCAAAAGATGAAAGGCAAAAAATGGAAGAGTGGTCAAGTATCCTGCAATCCTCACAGGCGACAGAGCCAGCAAAGGTTCAACTAGCTCTGAGCGAGAGTCTATCAAAACTCATGGATAATTACCCTGACAAGCGGTTTGCTGTCACTTATCCCAGAGAGCTTGTGGTAGTGGTTGATAGGGAAAAAGCCCGCTTCAGCACCTGGTATGAGATGTTTCCTCGTTCTTGTGCTCCTAAATCAGGTAACCAAGGAACTTTCAAGGACTGTGAGTCTTGCCTACCTTATATTAAATCTATGGGCTTCGATGTACTTTATTTCCCTCCCATCCATCCTATCGGCCACACCAACCGTAAAGGCAGTAATAATAACCCTGTAGCTAACCCAGGTGACCCTGGCACTCCATGGGCCATCGGCTCGGAAGAAGGAGGGCACAAGTCGATTCACTCCCACCTTGGTACCTTAGAGGATTTCCAAAGTTTTATAGCCATAGCTCGCCAATATAGTATTGAAATAGCCCTGGATATTGCCTTTCAGTGTTCTCCTGATCACCCTTATGTAAAGGAGCATCAAGAATGGTTCCGCTGGCGACCCGATAACACTGTGCAGTGTGCAGAAAACCCGCCTAAAAAATATGAAGATATCTATGCCTTCGAGTTCGAGACTCAGAATTGGCAAGAGCTTTGGGAAGAACTCCGGAGCATCGTGCTCTTCTGGATCGAACAAGGCATACGCATTTTTCGCATAGATAACCCTCATACCAAGCCCTTCCGTTTCTGGGAGTGGTTGATTGCTGAGATTAAGAAATCATACCCTGATGTCATTTTTCTTTCCGAGGCGTTTACCCGTCCCAAGGTTATGTACCAATTAGCCAAGTTGGGGTTTACCCAATCTTATACCTATTTCGCCTGGCGCAATACCAAATGGGAATTGGCTCAATATCTTACCGAGCTGACTCAAACGGAAGTGCGAGAGTATTTCCGTCCCAATCTCTGGCCGAACACGCCAGACATTTTAACTGAATATCTTCAGTTTGGTGGACGGTCGGCATTTATGACACGATTGGTCTTGGCAGCTACCTTGGGAACCAGCTATGGTATCTACGGCCCCGCTTTCGAATTCTGTGAAAATCGCCCTAAGGAACCGGGGAGTGAAGAGTACCTCGACTCAGAAAAGTACGAAATCAAGAATTGGGATATTGCCAGGGGCGACAGCCTGAAGAGCTTCATCACCCGGGTCAATCAGATTCGGCGCGAAAACCCTGCCCTCCAGCATGACTGGAGTATTCGTTTCCATGAGGTAGACAACGAACAGATAATTTGCTACAGCAAGCGCACAGATGACCTGTCCAATGTTGTCCTGGTAGTGGTTAATTTGGATCCACACCATACTCAGTCAGGCTGGGTACAATTCCCTCTGGAGGAATTAGGCATCGACCCTCAAAAGCCTTATCAGATGCACGACCTTTTGAGCGATGCCCGCTATCTATGGCAGGGATCGCGTAACTATGTTGAACTCAATTCGCAAATCGTCTCCGCTCATATCTTCCGCATGCGTCGGCGGGTGCGCACGGAGCGAGACTTTGATTATTATATGTAGAGGGGTAAAATTATATTTAAATACTATACCATATGTTATTTAAAGGAATTTTAGCCGAGGCACAGGTTGCCTAATGAATGGGAAGGGAAGTGGATGCCACTACCGGAAAGGAGTCTGACTGAACAATGGGTGATAAATCAACAGTTTTAATAGTGGATAGCAACCGCAGTAACCTGGAATTTCTATCTCAGCAACTCGAACAAGCGGGTTACCATACGCTCGCCGCTGCCAGTTTAGAAGAATTTGACCAGGCTATTAAAGGTGAGGAAAAAATCGCACTTTCATTGGTAGATATCTCCGGGTTTGACCAGCATATCTGGCAACGCTGTGAAGAATTACACAGGATCAAAACGCCTTTCATCGTGATCTCGCCCCGACGTAGCTCTACCATTCAGCGGCATAGTATGGAACATGGAGCCAGTGGGCTGCTGGCTAAGCCACTTGATTTTAAGGATTTACTGGAACATATACACACAGTGCTCGGTGATTAGGATATGAAGAAAAGAAGCCGTACGGGAGTTTCTTTATTCAGAGATGATCCGCTCTGGTATAAGGACGCTATTATCTATGAACTTCATATTCGTGCATTTTCAGACAGCCAGGGAGATGGTGTAGGTGACTTTTTAGGTCTAGAAGAGAAGCTCGATTACCTTGAAGATTTAGGCGTTACAACCCTCTGGTTGCTGCCATTTTATCCTTCGCCCATGAGGGACGACGGTTATGACATCTCCAACTACACCAGCATCCAGCCCATCTATGGAAGCATGCGCGATTTCAAGTCGTTTGTGGATGAAGCGCACCAACGCGGTATCAGTGTCATCGTAGAGCTAGTCATTAACCACACTTCTGACCAGCATCCATGGTTCCAGCGCGCCCGACGTGCAGCGCCGGGAAGCCGCTGGCGCGAGTTTTATGTTTGGAGCGACACACCAGAAAGATATCAGGATGCTCGCATTATTTTTAAAGATAGTGAATATTCTAACTGGACGTGGGATCATGTATCCAAGGCATATTACTGGCACCGCTTTTATTCACACCAGCCCGACCTGAACTATGCCAACCCTGCCGTCAGGCGAGCTATCTTGAGGGTTATAGATTTCTGGCTAAGGCTCGGAGTGGATGGACTCCGGGTTGACGCTGTGCCTTATCTATTCGAGCGGGACGGCACCAATTGTGAGAATTTACCTGAAACACATGTTTTCTTGAAGGAGCTACGAAAGCACGTCGATGAGAAATTCAAGAATCGCATGCTACTGGCAGAAGCCAACCAGTGGCCAGAGGATGCGGTGGATTATCTTGATAATGGAGATGAGTTCCACATGGCTTTTCACTTTCCTCTTATGCCACGTATGTTTATGGCTATCCGTATGGAGGATCGCTTCCCCCTCTTTGATATTATCCAGGAGACACCAGCGATCCCGGATGCCTGCCAGTGGGCTATTTTTCTCCGTAACCATGATGAGCTAACGCTTGAGATGGTTACTGACGAAGAGCGGGATTACATGTACCGGATGTATGCTAGCGACCCTACTGCCCGACTTAATCTCGGCATCCGCCGGCGCCTAGCGCCGCTCTTGAATAATAACCGCAAAAAGATTGAACTGATGAATGGCTTGCTCTTTTCCCTGCCGGGTACACCGGTGATTTACTACGGTGACGAAATCGGTATGGGAGACAACTTCTATCTCGGCGATCGAAATGGGGTGCGTACGCCTATGCAATGGAGCCCTGATCGAAATGCGGGTTTCTCCCGCGCCAATCCTCAGAAACTTTATCTGCCCCCAATCATCGATCCCGAGTACCACTACGAATCCACCAATGTAGAGAACCAGCAAAATAATTCCGACTCTCTTCTTTGGTGGATGAAGCGCACAATTGCTCTCAGGAAGCGGTTCAAGGCTTTCGGACGAGGGAGCCTTGAGTTTCTACAACCGAAAAATCGCAAGATCCTAGCTTTCCTTCGCCGCTACCAAAATGAGAACATTTTAGTTGTCGCTAATCTCTCACATGCTGCCCAGCAAACTCAACTTAACCTTGTCGAATTTCAAGGGAGGGTGCCAGTCGAGCTGTTCGGACGGATAGAGTTTGCCCCCATTAGCGATGGCCAATACTACTTTACCCTTGGCCCACATGCTTTTTACTGGTTTTCCCTAGAATCGGAACGCGCTGAGCCGCTTCGCCTTCGTGCCTTGCCTTCAGAGGCTGTAGGGGTTCTCCCAACGCTGGCTGAGACAGAGGAAAAGCTGTTTAAAAAAGAGAGTCGGTTTGTTTTGGAAGCAGTTCTGTTGGACTACATAAGGGGTCGCCGCTGGTTCCGGGGGAAAGCGCGAACGTCCTGGGGACTGCAGATCTTAGATATCATTCCTATACAATCTCCAGAATTCGCTGCCAACTTTGTCTTAATCGAGGTGGAATATACTGAAGGAGAGCCAGAGACTTATGTACTTCCGCTCACCGCCACAGCTGCCGAGCAGGCAGATGAGATTATTGCTGAGTATCCACATGCAGTTATCGCTCGCTTGAAACCCAGAAAAAAAGATGGTAACAATGGGAGTTTACTCTATGATGCCTTGGTGGACAAGAACTTTTGCAAATTTCTAATAGAATCTATAGGTCGACGGCGCCATTTCAAGGGGAAGGCTGGCAAAGTTGTAACCTCACGAACACGGGTCTTTCGCAATGTACTTGGAGTATCTGAAGTCTCTCTGGAACCTGTCCCCATTAAGGTCGAGCAAACCAATACATCTGTGGCCTATGGGGACCGGTTGATTCTCAAACTCTTTCGCCGCCTTGAGGGAGGAGTTAACCCCGAACTAGAAATCGGTCGGTTTCTCACAGAGAGAACTGCCTTCCCCAATATCTCACAGGTAGCTGGTGCTATTGAGTATCATCATAAGAGAGGCAAGATAACAACGTTAGCAACCCTCCAAAGCTTTGTGCCGAATGAAGGAGATGCCTGGCAATATACTCTGGACTTCCTCAATAGTTATTTTAAACATGTGCTAGCACACCCCACAGTGCAGGTGCCACCCATTCCCGAAAAACACTTGTTGTCTTTACTTAAGGAGCCATCTGCACTGGCCCAAGAAACCATCGGCCCTTATCTTGTTTCGTCACAACTTCTGGGAAAACGCACAGCCGAACTTCACGTAGCTCTAGCCTCGGCACCGAATAACCTGGAATTTGCCCCAGAGCCATTCTCTCTTCTTTACCAGAATTCACTTTGTCATGCTATGCGAAGTTTTGCTGCTCAGACGTTACAAATGCTGGGGGAGCAGCTAAAAGAGCTCCCGAAGGAGCTTAGGGAAAATGCTCAACAGGTACTAGACTCAGAGGAGAGCATCGTTGAACGCTTTCAGCTGCTTCGCAATCGCAAAATTTCTGCGGCACGAATACGCTGCCACGGGGACTACCATTTAGGACAGGTGCTCTATACAGGGAAGGATTTCGTTATAATTGATTTTGAAGGCGAACCGGCACGTCCCTTGAGCGAGCGCCGAATCAAGCGATCACCGCTAAGGGATGTTGCTGGTATGATACGTTCGTTCCACTATGCAGCCCACAGCGCTCTGCTTCACCAATCCTCATTGGTACTTAAACCAGAGGACATGCTCGCGCTGGAACATTGGGCGCAATTCTGGTACGTCTGGGTTTCATCATCTTTCCTGATGTCCTATTTGGACTGCGTTGAACAGGCCCAATTGCTTCCTGAGGATCCTGAGCAACTGAGGGTTCTTCTGGATGCCTATCTCTTAGAGAAGGCCGTTTACGAAATTGGCTATGAGTTGAATAATCGTCCACACTGGTTGAAGGTGACACTTCAGGGTATATTACAACTATTGAAAGCTGAAGAATGAGAATCGGCTGTGGAGATATTATGCGCGATACTTAAGTAATTCAAATAGGAGGCATTATCCAGAATGATAGAAGGAAAAGACGACGAAGAGGTACCCTCAAGGAGTAAGGTAAATGCTCAATCAGTGTACCATGACATAAGCATGTTGAGTAATGACGACCTTTTTCTCTTTAACGAAGGGTCGCATTATCGACTCTATGAAAAACTTGGTGCTCATCCCATAACGGTGGATGGAGTGGAGGGAACCTATTTCGCTGTGTGGGCACCTAATGCCAAGCAGGTTTTTATTATGTGTGAGTTTAATGGTTGGGATAAGTCGAGCCATCCGTTGTGTCCGAAGGGGCAATCTGGTATCTGGGAAGGATTTATCCCTGGTGTGGCTAAGGGTACAATCTACAAGTATTACATCGTCTCCCATCGCCGCGGCTATAGTGTGGAGAAAGCAGACCCATTTGCCTTGTATACTGAAATACCTCCTAAAACAGCCTCCATTGCCTGGGATTTAGATTATGACTGGGGAGACTGGGCATGGATGGAGAAGCGACACGCTCGCAATGCCCTTAATGCACCTATCTCCATTTACGAAGTACATCTGGGCTCATGGCAGCGGGTGCCTGAGGAAGGGAATCGCTATCTTAGCTACCGGGAACTGGCTCCTAGGCTAGCTGAGTACCTGAAGCAGATGGGATTTACTCACGTTGAGTTTCTACCAGTAATGGAGCACCCATTCTATGGCTCTTGGGGATATCAAGTAACAGGATACTTTGCCCCGACGAGCCGTTATGGGTCCCCCCAGGATTTCATGTATCTTGTTGACCATTTACATCAGCATGACATAGGTGTAATACTTGACTGGGTGCCGTCTCATTTCCCTAATGATGAACACGGACTGGGATATTTCGATGGAACACATCTTTATGAGCATGGTGACCCGAGACAGGGCATTCATCCCGACTGGAATAGCTTTATTTTCAACTATGGTCGGCACGAAGTGAGGAGCTTCCTCCTTAGCAGCGCACTATTCTGGCTTGACAAGTACCATGTCGATGGTTTACGTGTAGATGCAGTGGCCTCTATGCTTTATCTGGATTACGGCCGTAAAGAGGGTGAATGGATACCTAATCAGCACGGGGGACGTGAAAACCTGGAGGCTATAGCTTTCTTAGGCCGATTAAATGAAATGATCTATCAGGAGAACCCCGACGTGCAAATCATTGCCGAGGAGTCGACCGCCTGGCCTATGGTATCTCGTCCAACTTATCTGGGAGGATTGGGATTTGGCTTGAAGTGGGACATGGGTTGGATGCATGATACCCTGGAGTACATGACCAATGATCCTATATATAGGAAACACCATCATAACAACCTTACTTTCCGTTTAATTTACGCCTTCTTCGAAAACTTCGTCTTGCCGCTTTCCCACGATGAAGTTGTACATGGTAAAGGTTCACTCTTAGGAAAGATGCCGGGGGATGACTGGCAGAAATTCGCCAACTTGAGACTCCTTTTAGGATATATGTATGCCCAGCCTGGGAAAAAGCTTTTATTTATGGGAAGTGAGCTTGGCCAGTGGCATGAATGGGTACACGACGAGAGCCTCGAATGGTACCTGCTTGACTACCCTCCACATTTAGGTTTTAAACACTGGATTGAGGACTTAAACCGATTTTATCGGGGGCAGCTAGCCCTCTATGAATTGGACTTTAATCAAGCAGGCTTCGAATGGATTGACTGCAATGATGTTGAGCACAGCGTGGTCAGTCTCATGCGGAAAGGGCATTTACCAGATGATCTTCTTGTAGTCGTTTGTAACTTCACTCCTACAACCCATTTTAACTATCGAATTGGTGTACCTCAGTCGGGATTCTGGAGAGAGCTATTGAACAGCGACGCCAAGGAATACGGGGGCAGTGGTCAGGGTAACTTGGGTGGAGTGGAAGCAGCGCCTATTCCCTTGCATGGCCGCCCTTACTCGCTCACTATTACCCTGCCACCACTGGCTATCGTGTTCTTTAAAATTGAAGGAGGGCAATAAGGCACTTTAACCTAATAGTACACGACAAACGCTAAGACATCGTTTTTATCATGGACAGGCAAACCTCAGTTCCAATCATTTACAACCTGTTTCCTAGTCTGGTCGGTCGTATGAATAAGTGGCATAAGCACGCATCCCATGCCGCAGAAATGGGATTTAACTGGCTATACATAAATTCTATCCATTACCCGGGGTTTTCTGGCAGTCTCTATGCCGTAAAACACCACTACCGCATTAATCCGCAATTCTTGCCCGCTGATACTCATGGAAATGACATGACATTTTTAGAGCGTGCTCTTCGAGGATTCTGGGATTTGGGACTCTGGCCTATGATGGATCTGGTTATCAACCACACCTCACGGGACTGTCCTTTGATCAACGAACACCCTGCCTGGTATGCTCATGATGAGCATGGTGGAATTGCCAGTCCTTTCGCCCGGGACCCCGGTGACCCGAAAAAAGTGACCGTATGGGGTGACCTGGCGGAGATAGACAATGAATGCTCAAGTGACAGAAAAAACCTCTGGGTTTACTGGGCTGAGCTTGTCAAGCACTACCTCAAGCTGGGATTCAAAGGCTTCCGCTGTGATGCGGCATACAAAATACCCGCTACATTGTGGCAATTTCTTGTTGCAGAAGCAGCAAGTATTGACCCAGAGGTGATGTTTTTTGCTGAAACACTGGGTTGTACTGAAGAAGAGGCCTTGGCGCTGCATGGTGCTGGCCTGCATTACTTTTTTAACAGCTCTAAATGGTGGGACTTTGAACAACCCTGGTGTCTGGAGCAGCATGAGAAGTTCGGTAAGATTGCCCCATCAATCTCTTTCCCTGAGAGCCATGACACGACTCGCCTTGCCGCTGATACGGATAGAAATGAGGCTGTACAGCGCCAGCGTTATGCTTTTGCCGCAGCATTCTCTGCTGGGCTTATGATGCCCATTGGCTATGAGTTCGGGTTTAATAAGAAGTTAGACGTTGTTTCCACCCGCCCTACAGATTGGGAGACAGCGTCATTCAATCTCGAGAAATTTATTGGTAGGGTGAACAAACTCAAAAAGGCACATCCCCTGCTCCACGGTGAAGGGAAATTAAAAACAGTAGTAAGCGATAGGAGCATTCTTGTGCTAGAGAGATATACTGAACAAGCATCAGGGCAGTTGGGTTGGATTCTGGTAAACAAGAGTAAGGATAGACGCGCGAAAATAATCCTTGATGGACTTGCCCTGTCCTTCCGTAATCCCTTGTATCGTATTTGCCGAGATGTAAATTCCTCACGTGCTCTCTCGCTTTCAGGGCAACCCTTGATACTTAATCCCGCCGAGGTGATGTTCATCTTGGAATCCTGACAAAGCAATGATAAGATTTTTGTGAAGGAGAGTACCTAACATGAATTTTCCCAGGTCAAGCGGTATATTATTGCATCCGACATCACTTCCTGGCCGGTTCGGGATAGGAGACTTAGGAAAGGAGGCTTATGAGTTTGTAGATTTTCTGGCTGGTACGAATCAACGTCTTTGGCAGATTTTACCATTAGGTCCCACCGGCTACGGCAATTCTCCATATCAGTGTCTCTCCGTCTTCGCTGGAAATCCACTGCTAATAAGCCTAGAAAAGCTAGTTGAAGATAAGTTTCTGGATCCTGTTGAAATGGACAATGTGCCTTTTTTCCCTGAAGACAGAGTTGACTATGGTTCAGTTATGAGATTTAAACTGCCTCTGGTGAGAAAGTCGTTTGAGTACTTCCAGAAAAAAGCTACTCCAAGTGAGTGGGAAAGATTCGAAGTTTTTTGTCAGCAGAATGCCTATTGGCTTGAGACCTACTCATTATTTATGGCATTGAAAGAGGCTCATGGCCTCGCTGCCTGGAACACCTGGGAGGAAAATATTCGAAGACGGCAGCCTAAGTCTCTTCAACACTGGAGCAAGAAGCTGGACATCGAAATATGCCATCATAAATATCAACAATATCAGTTTTTTAAACAGTGGGCTGAACTAAAGCGGTATTGTAATGAGCGCGGGATCAGGCTTATCGGTGACATGCCTATATTTATTGCCCTTGATAGTGCTGAGGTCTGGGCACAACCAGAAATGTTCTACTTGGATAGCGGTGGCAGACCAACAGTGGTGGCCGGGGTGCCCCCTGATTACTTTAGCAAGACAGGGCAGCTATGGGGAAACCCTCTTTATCGATGGGATATAATGGCTAGGGTTGGGTATGTGTGGTGGATTGAGCGCTTTCGGGCAACTCGTACCTTGGTGGACATCATCAGGTTAGATCATTTTCGTGGCTTCGAGAAGTACTGGGAGGTTCCAGGCACAGACAACACTGCTATGAATGGGCGGTGGGTTGATGGACCTGGGATCGAACTCTTCGAAGCCGTGAAGAAGATATTAGGCAACCTGCCCATTATTGCAGAGGACTTAGGAGTAATCACGCCAGAAATAGACGCACTTAGAGACCAATTAGGATTTCCGGGGATGCGGGTTCTTCAATTTGCCTTTGGCAGTGATCTTAAAGCTGATGATTATAAGCCTCATAATTACGAACGCAACTGCGTAGTGTATACTGGCACCCATGATAACAACACGACTGTTGGGTGGTTCAGGGATACAGGAATAGAGGATACTACTCAGAGTAGGGAGGAAAAAAAGAAAGAAAGGCAGATTGCCTTAAATTATCTCGGTACAGACGGACACGAAATCAATTGGGATTTCATCCGCCTAGCTTGGATGTCCGTCGCCAATACAGCTATAACACCCATACAAGACGTGCTGGGATTAGGCAGCAAATCTAGAATGAATTGCCCAGGCAGAGCTGAAGGCAATTGGTGCTGGCGTTTTATGCCTGATATGCTGACTGAAGAAATTAAAAACAGGTTGAAGGAATTAACTGCACTCTACAGTAGGTAATTATAGCTAAATAGTCTTGTACTGGAGGATTCGTTATGCTGGAAACATTGGCCTACAGTTAAGAAAATAAGCCAGCTTGTGAAACCAAAATAGATACGAACTGAAAGGATATATTACCAAGAAGGAAATGTCGCTGCAGCAAACATCTTTAGCTAAATTAGGAACACGTTTGCATAGCTTGTATTTAATTGTTGTTGCTCTTTAGTCGAGCATGGTAATATCGCGCAAGCAAGTAGTGAGCAAGTGAAATAATCCGGCCGCCTGACTGAGGGTATTTCGGATTACTTAACCATCTGCTTTTAAAGCTAAAAAGGGTGTTTCAGAGGCTATGAACACTGTATTGGTTTTTAGTTAGCTGGTTCTAGGTTCGAATCCCATATCCCAAACCAGTTAGCTTCAGAATTCTTCGAATACGACTGTTTTATATTTTGAATACATACTAGCTAAAAAGGTTTTAGACACTATAAATCTGAAATGCTCTTGAACAATCATTGGATTGCTAACCTGCTTGTATATAATATGCAGCATGCTTATTATGTATACTTGCCTTACTCCTTGTTATTAAAAATTCAGGCGAGTATCGTGGTTTTTAGCATAGACTTCCGCTTTCTTAATCTACGATCCTAGTTAATAGCCATAGCAGATATACCATGTAAATTGGCTCTTTAGAAGTATTTATATACTAATAAGATAGAATAGAAACTTGTTACTTCATAAGAGTTGGCTTCTTTTTAGCTAGTAATCTTTTTGTTCAATACTTTGAGGCCCCTATCTCTTCCATTTTACCAGTTACCATATAGACTACGCGTTCACAGATATTGGTCACTCTATCAGCGCTGCGCTCCAGATTATGGGCCACCCAGATGAGGCGAGTCGCACGGGTAATAGTCCTCGGGTCTTCTACCATGAAGGTAAGGAGCTCCCGAAAAACCTGGTCGTACAGATGATCTATTTCATCGTCTTCAGCGACGATTCTCCTGGCTGTGTCAGCGTCGCGGTTGATGAAGGCGTCTAGGCTTCGGTGTAACATATCGGTTGTCTTTTCTGTCATGCGGGGTACGTCAATCAACGGCTTAAGGGGTGGTTCATCGCCTATCATGATTACGATCTTCGCTATGCCACCAGCATGGTCGCCAATCCGCTCTATTTCGGTGACTATGTTCAGTACGCAGATAATGGCACGCAGGTCACTGGCCATAGGTTGTTGGGTAGCGAGAATCCCAATACATTTTTCCTCGATCTCAAATCGTTTCCCGTTTATCTTAAGATCATCGCTTATTATCTCGCGAGCCATGGTCAGGTCTCTTTTTTTGAGGGCATCGATGGAACGGCTGGTAGCC
>Ga0180433_10000784_pt1 | contig 53890 bp, 70 predicted proteins | sample SS_ome_8_FD_132980 | JGI IMG/M metagenome (GOLD analysis project Ga0180433, IMG submission 132980) | Hypersaline lake sediment archaeal communities from the Salton Sea, California, USA - SS_1_D_1 metaG | ecosystem: Environmental > Aquatic > Non-marine Saline and Alkaline > Hypersaline >...
ACCCTCAGTCTTTTTGAGGGCCGTAAGGTTGGCCGATGTTTCTCCATAGCCAACCTTGACACCTTCGGCGTAGCTGTCAGTTCTGAAACGAAGAGCCCAGTTGTAAACGAAGCGGCAGGTGCCAAAAACACGAGCAAGAGCCGCCTGCTGCTCGCTCGTGGGGTAACATCGGAATCGGTAGCGAAGCTTCACAGTAAAATACTGCACTGTCTGAACGGTGTAGTCAAGAAAGGAGGACGGCGCATTCCTCCCCAACCTGAAGGACGGGGTCTCTTGCGCCGGGTATGATGAGTTACGAACGACAGTTGAAGCTTAATCAGATGGCAAGAGAGCTAACGGTTGCAGGAAGACACATTGCTCATGCGGTTGGTGCTGGTAACAGGGCCGTGGAAACAGCTTCTGGTATAAGTCCTGCGTTGGCAGAACGGACACGAGTTTTCATTAATGACAACATGGGTCTGTCACGAGATGTGTGGGCCATTGGAAGCTATATAGGCCAAATTATGTGGCCTCAATACAAGTCGGAGATGGAAGATGCCATTGAATTTGGATACAAAGACGCTGCGGGTGCTCCTGGCTCTAGGCGTAATTCTTGGCCTTCTCACGTGGTCAACGAATGCCCATTGCGAAGAGGCTGATCAGGGCGGCGTTCTGGATGAAGCAGTAGTTCACGTCGAAAGGTCGGAAAGGGCACCATTTGATGGGATGCTGTTTCCTGTTGAGATGGCGATCCGATTGGGATTGCGCGTGGAAAATCTCGAAGCAAGACTACGGCTCGATGTTCAGAGGGAGCGTGACCAGTGTGCTTCCAGTCTTCGGTTCGAGGTGAGTCGAAGAGAGTCGGAGATCGAGAGGCGTGAGTTTCAGATAACCCAGCTTCAAGCAGAGCTGGATCGCAGCTATGAGGAGATTGATAGGCTGCGAGCCCCCGCACCATGGTATAGACGGTGGGGCTTTGCTTTTGCTATGGGTATGGTTGTGACTGGACTTTTTGTTGCTGGTGGCGTGGCGCTCCTCGTGGGAGTGCTTTAGAGGAGGATATTATGGAGTGGCTGAAGAGCATGCTTGTACTGTTTGCTGGAGCAGGCATTGGGTACTGGGGAGCTGGTCGTGTTGGTCGTGTTGATGCTCATAGAGGTTCTGGTGATCTTGGGTTGGTGTATTCCGAAGGAGAAGAGCCTAACATGATTTACATCTACCGCGATGGTGAACTTATCGGGGATATGCTTGAAACACAAGAAGACACCTTTATCCCTATCGTTTATGGTCCTGGAGGCTCGATATCGGAAATGCAGAAGAGTGGGATAGTCGGGGCTCCTTTCTACACGAGAGGGCAGGCAGAGGAGTTTGTTCAACGGGTTCTTACTCGGTAGTTGACGTCCTCCCCGCCCTTCCCGATATCTTGACACGGCATAACATATGCTATATCCTCCCTCTTAGCACGGTGCGAGAAATGTTTGGCAGGCATTTTACCGTAGAAAACGTATTTGTATGCTAGGAGGCGCGTTGCTATGAGCAGGTGGTCACCCCAGGAAATCAAGGGTCTACGAAAGCGTTTAGGCCTAACCCAAAAGCAATTTTCGGAAAAGATAGGCGTGCACAATGTTACGATAATCAGGTGGGAGAAAGATCAAGCCAAGCCCAATGGATTAGCCTTGAGCAGATTGGATGAGCTTGATCAACAAGCACCGGCTTGATGAATCGTGTTACACGTAGCTGATAAGCGATTAGTGAGGCTTATTGCGCTAGGGAAGAAGATAACTCATCGTTTTCCAGCGCAGTTCAAGCTTGGCAGTGACGAGGTGACGCATCCGAAGATAGCAGAAGGGAAAGTGCATAAGGTTTACAATGTTGCCCCTTTTGGGAGCGATGGAGACCCGGAAGCTCAGCCCCTTTTGACAATTATGATAGAACGTGTTGAGTTGTCGCCTCTTGGGGATATCACGGAGGAAGAGGCGAGGTTGGAAGGATTCGCATCTCTTGAAACGTTCATCGGATACTGGAATCGTGTTTGGTTTAATCGCGCCCTTAAGTTCGAGAACAACAGGTATCATCCTGTCTGGGTGATATCCTTCCAATTGTTAGAAATCCTACCTGATGGTGAGACGCTCCTGGAAGAGCTGGAGCGAGACCTCAGAAAAAAGCGAAAAATGTGATAGCACGCGAAGTGTGCTAGTATCCGTGCCCTGCTTCAGCGCTGCGTTTTGCAGTCCGTTGTGAGGCATCAAAAAGGAGGCGCATCATGCGTGAGGTGATGTTGTCGTTGGTGTTGGTGTTTGCTGTCGGGTGTGCTGGAGAACAGTTAGTGGATTCGGCGGCTGTCGATAGAGAACGAGGAGAGGTCGCGGCCTTGTTTGATGTAGCTTCAGCTCAATCTGAAGAGCCGGAACTTACATACGAAGAGAGAGTGGCGAGGATCGCGGCTGAGGTCGAGGTTGAGCGGCGCGAGCGCTATGGAGATAGGTTCGACCTTCAATCGAAGGCCACAAAGACAACGAAAACGAGGCCAAAGAAGAGACGTGTAAAGATGGAGTGGGTGAACCCAGCCCTGCTTCGTGGTCGCTTGTGGAACGTTCCTGAGCAAGGTGGTGACACGGCAGCCGCTTCTGCGCTTCTCAGGATCTGTATATCGGAAGCGGGTGGCTATGAAAACGACTGCTTAGGCATTTGGCAGGTTGTACGCAATGTTCGTTCGAGAGGTTGCGATAGAGATGGGATCACAGACTGCAATGAGGGTGGTGAAACACACTTGTCTGCCATGAAGCGGCTTTCAGGAGCTATCCTGGGAACTGTTCCTCCAAGAACGCGGCGTCAGAGGTGGATTGCAAGCCTCGATTTGTCTTGTAAGCAGCCTCCTGGGTTCACGGGCTCGACGGCTCAATGGGAGCGCTACTATGGACGCCAGTGTCCGCGAACAGCAGAGCTTACTCAGAATTTGGTATCGGGGCGTTTGAAGAAGAATCTTGTCTCCAATGCGGTGCCAATTGCATGGGGTGGTCGTTGCGAGGATAGGGGTGGAGCTTGCGATGACCCCATAGCTTGTGCTCGTGGTTTGGCTCGAATACCAGGCTTGGATACCAGGAATGCGTTCTGGTGTCGTCCTGGCAGTCGTGGCTGTGCATCAACGGTTGATCCTGTTTGTAAGAACTTTGCCAAAAAACAGCAATAGGCAAACCCCTTCTCCTGTCGCACAAGCTTAGTGATTTCGGCTTTGTAGCTAAGCTTTTCAGAACTCACTTAAAGATTCCTTTGCCTGAAGGGTTGAAAAAAGATCCCCGATGGGACATTCTTGAATAGTATTCGGTGTTTAGACACACCTTTGTCGTCCTGAGGATGGATTGGAAGCACGGGAAACATGCCAAACCTAAGAGATGCTATAATTTGTGAGATATGGTTTTGGGATGCTGACGTTGATCACCTTTTAGGTTGCATTGAGGATAATCCGGAGCGGTGGATGGTTGAAAAAGGTGTTTTGAGGGAGGAGCGTGATAATGTTGATGGTGTGAAGAACCTGTTGAAGGGTGATATCGTTTATCGGATCAGGACGAAGCTTGGCATAGCACGAGGCGAAGACCCGAGAGAAAAGCTCTTTCGCTGGTCTATGTTTAATCCATTCACGGGTGTTGAGGAACAGATAACCTTGTGAGCAAAGCAATGATAACATTCAATAAAAAAACAGAACGCGAATCCATATACGAGACGATTGATCATGCAATTGCTGATTGTAAGCTGCATATCGAGAAAGCAGTCAGTTTTGCAGATGAGGACCATGTTGATAAATCAATTGTTCGTTGTGAGCGTGCAATAGGTGTTGTTGCTGAGATTTGTGTCGAAATAGCAAAGAACGATATTCTCATAAGCAGGCAGAAGATGAGGTATATCGATAGAAACCTTGCTGATATACAAAGAAGCTTATGGTGTGCAACGAAGAAGATAAACGGGATCACGAAATCAAGGATGTCTCTTCAGAAACGATCGAAAAAGTTGAGACTCAACTTTTTAGCATATAGCTTTGAGCCTGCATCGGTCGAGGCTGAAGCCGTAGGAGTTTAGACATGAAACGCTATAGCCATGAACATGGGCTGGAAGATATTGAAAGAAATTCAGCGCTCGGTCGTGTGGGGCGTAGACTGCAATCGCTGACGGTTCTTCAGAAGGTAGCTGGACTGGTGGGCGCTGGAGCCGTTGGGCTTGCAGTGGTAATGATAGCTCGGAGTTCGTCTGCTATGAGAGCTAGGCCTTATCCTGGCCCTGGTAGGACGGCAGTGATTGGTGATTCGATTGTTGCTCATCCCACTGGCTTTGTTCAGTACTTGGACAGAAGTGTTCCTGGTCGCTCCTTTCGCAATTTCGGTGTTGTCGGTCAGGGAACAGCCGCAATTCGCAGAGACCTGAGAAACAGGGTTATTGGTCAAGGTTTTGATGAGGTTGTCATTGAGGGTGGTATCAACGACTTCGGTCGACCTAACACTCTGGAGTATGTGACGGGGAATCTTCGTGGAATGGTTCAAGAGGCGAAGGCAGCAGGTTTGAAAGTCGTTCTCCTCACCATGACTCCATACTATCGAGACACAGCGAAGATTGCTCAGGGCAATGCTATCATCTTGAGGGAGGGAAGAGGCTGGGGTGCTGATGTTGTGGTAGATACCCACAGTGGATTGAAGACTCTGGGGGGTGAAATTCGGTCAGAGTACTCAGCTCCTGATCGGATTCATTTGAACCGAGAGGGTCAACTGGTTATGGGTCGGCAAATTCAGGCTATGGCATACGCTCAATAGCCGTGTGGAGGGAACGATGGCCACTTACGAAGAGGCAGAAGAAACGTTGATAGTGGTAAATGGAGCTTGGGGTGAAAGACCGCAGGCGTTCGTGGTTGAGGAAGATCTATTTACCGAGAATCCAAGGCGAAAAAAGAAGCCAGAGATAGTGCTGCCTCTCGGGGATTACGAATTCTTGAGAGTGAGAACGGCATTGGTTCGAGACGCTGACTTCGATCGTTTCGAGGCTCCCAGGGTGACCAGTTCGGAGACGGCTTTCGACATACTGAAAGAAGCTACGAATGTACCTCAAGAACTTGTCTTTTCGATCCTGATGGATACCAAAAACACTGCTTTAGGTATCCATGAAGTTCATAGAGGATCGGTTGGCGCGTCAGTTGTATCTCCTGTTTCTGTCTTTCAGGCTGCTGTTGTAGCAAATGCATCTGGAATAATCATTGCGCACAACCACCCAACTGGAAATCCTGAGCCTGGTGCGGAGGATATGGAGTTGAAGTTGTTCTTACAAGAAGCGGCTCGCTTTTTGGATATTCGCTTTCTTGATTTCCTGATCATCGGTCAAGGCGAGTACGTCAGTTTGGCTGATCGGGGACTTCTGTAGATGTGATAGCTTGACGTGATGTAGCATATGCTATAACGTTGATTCAAAGCCGAGGCGGGGGCTTCGGCTTTTTTATTGCTTGTCTAGGGGTGGAAGCAATGAGCGGGGAGACGGAGCAGAGGTTGATGACGAGACAGCGCCTGGATGACGAGCGAAATGGTGTCGTTTGGAAACTCAAGCTCGGTGACTTGGGAGGTGTTCAGCTCGGTGAGCTGGTAATGCCGAAAAAACCTGTTTACATCAAGGCATACATAAACACAGGCGAATATCCTGATGGTTCTCTTGGCGAGGTGTTTATCGATCCTGACAAGGAAGGATCGTTCGTCTCTGGAGTTCTCGATGGGTTCGCACTTCTTCTCTCGATAGCATTGCAATACGGTGTTCCGTTAGAAGTTATTGTTGAGAAGTTTCTCCATCAGCGTTTTGAACCATCAGGAATGACCAATGACAAGTCGGTTCCGATGGCTACATCGTTCTATGATCTGATGTTCAGAAAGCTGGCTCTCAGATATCTGGATAAAGAGGCGCAGGAAATGCTTGGCGTAATTGACAGGAGTGTTCCTGAGGTTCAGGAGGAAGACTGAAATGGCAAGGGCAAAGACTGGTACGAGACAAGGTCGCACTGTTGGTGGGTCAACAAGAAGGAAGTCGTCACCGCGAGCAGCAAAGCGAGCGCCGTCGACCGCAGCGCAGATGAGAAAGCTGTCTCGCGAGTATGAGCGAGAAACGCAAAAGGAAGCTGATAGCAAAAGCAAGGCAGATCAGCTTCGTGAGCAGATGCTGTCCATGCAGGCTAGTTGTCCGCATGAACGACTGGAGATGAACAAAGATACCGGTCAGATTACCTGTCGAGACTGTTTTCAAGTCGTAGGTGTGACACCCGAACAGATGCGTCAGTATTCCGATGAGGAAGGTGAAGACATCTAATGTCGACCGACATTTTGTTTCTCTCCCGTTTTAATGCCACTTGTGGTGTTTCTACGTACACCGAACAACTATCTGAAGCGCTCGTGGATTTGGGCGAGAACGTCAAGGTTTCAGCCGAAGACAACGAGAGATATAGGCCGAGCGGGGAAAAGTCCGATGTGCCATGCATAGGGTTCTGGACTAGCAAAAGGCTTCATAAGGGCTTGCCGCATCTGGTTGAAGCAAATCCAAGGGTTTTGCATGTACAGCATGAGTTTGGAATATTCCGTGACAGCTCCAACCTTCTAGAGCTTTTGAGCGGGTTTAAGAAAAGTCGACCTTCTTCGAAGATCGTCATGACAGCCCACACTGTTCCACCATGCTTTTCGAGTTCAGACGATCTTTTCCTGCAAGCAGCACGACTCGCTGACAGCATTATCGTTCATTCTGATAGCGCAAAAAAGGCGCTCTTGCCTCATGTTTGCGGCATTGACCCTGACAGGTTGAGCGTTATCCCGCATGGGATGCAGTTGCCTGTTGAGCGAGTTTCAAAGCGCGAGGCTGAGAAGGAACTCGGCATTGGATCGGACAAGGATCGCTTGACAGTTTTGTCGATGGGGTTTCTGGTCAGAAACAAGCGTCACGCCTCATTGTTGCAGCTCCTATCAACGATCATCGATAGGAAAATGTTGGTGCCCAAGAAGTTGCTTCTGATCATTGCAGGGATGCCCACTCCTGATAACGAGGGTGTGCAACTGCTGAATCAAATCAAGCTTGCCATCAAGAGCTATGGTCTCGAATCGAACGTGAAGCTGGTGCCCGAGTTCATCCCATTCTCTCGTCTTCCAGTATTTTATGGGGCGTCAGACGTGTCCGTAAGGCTTTGTGAGAAGACATTTTATAGTTCGAGTGGTGGTGTACGGATGGATTTGTCTCATGGCATGCCAGTAGCAGCACAGTATGCGGAGCTGACTGAGGACTTGCCCCCTCATGCCATCAAGCGAATGCATGCTGATGTGGAGCTGCTCTCATTCCTTCCAACGGTGGCGAGAAATCCAGAGCCACTAAAGAAGATGGCGAAAGCAGCAAACGCGTTTGCAAGAGAGCACAGTTGGGAGAAGATAGCCAAACGGCATCAGCGATTGTACGAGGGATTGCTGTCTGGATAAAGCGCTTGCACTTGAGTGGAGGCTACTTTGAAGGTTGTTTTCATTACCCGATGGGGAGTGCAATGCGGGATTGCCACCTATACAGATCAGCTCGTACAGGCTCTCGTCGAGGCAGGGCACAACTGCTCGTGTGCTGCTGAAAAGCTCGTAGGAATCAAGCGCATAGACGTCGAGTCAGAGGTGCCCGTCAAAAGAATCTGGGATGGGTCGAAAAACGATTTCAGAGGTGTCTTCGAGTTTCTCACTAAAGAACGACCCGCGATAGTTCATATCCAGCATGAGTTTGGTCTCATGAATAATATCAAAGCAATGCTGGATATGTTGGGTAATATAAAGGCATTAAAGATACCAGTGGTGATCACCTGTCACACGGTTATGGAGCCGCCTTCTGATAAGGCTTGGTTCTTTATGAATGTGCTCAAGGAGGTCCAGGGTGTCGTGGTGCATTCTGAGGGGGCAAAAAAAGCTCTCGTCAAATGGGGCAACCCAGCGAACAAGATTGCCATCATTCCACATGGAACTCCCGAGGTCAAACCTGCGACTGTAGATAAGCATGACATCAGAAGACGGCTGTATCTGCCTGATGAGGAGGGTATTGTGATAGCGCTCTCGTTGGGATTTATTTCGCCAGGGAAAATGCAGCATGAGGCGATAAAGGCTGTCGTGTTCTTGGTTCGAGAAGGTTTGATAGATCCAAGGCGCTTTCTCTATGTCATAGCTGGAGAACCTGGTCAGAATGATGCGGGAAACATTGCTTATTGTCAGCATCTTCATCGGATGCTGGATGAGAAGCGAGCTTGGAACTATATCAGGATAGTTCCAAGGTTTGTTCCTGCGAAGCAGTTGCAGGATTGGTATGGGGCGGCTGATTTTGCGATCACTGGATCACATCAGACTCATCACTCCATTTCGGGTCGGTCACATCAAGAGATGGCATTCGGAATACCGTCGATATCAGCGGCGGCTCGGATATTGTCGGATCTGACCGAATCTCGATCCATGAAGTACGAGTCTGAGGTCGAGCTTAGGTCGAATATCTTGGCTATGATCCGAAGTGAAAGGTTGAGGAAGATCTATTCTGGAGAATGCCTCGATTTCGCGAAAGAGACAGCCTGGACCAAGGTGGCAGAGAGCCATGAGGGGTTTTACAGGTCCCTGGTGGGTGGAAAGGTCGAAGAACAATGAAGATTGTGTGTGTCGGTAGATATGGAAGAAAGAATGTTGGAGATGAGATTATAGCCAGGTCGTTGAGCAGATACCTGGCAGGGCCTGCTGATGCAGAAGTTGTTTTTTCTACAAGGGGTGACGAGCGGAAGCTTCAAGAGGTAGAGGTTGGTGATCCTTTCTATAGGCAGCACAGTCTTCGTCGAATCGATAGCCTATCTATCAAAAAAGGAGACATACTGTTGGTGGGTGGTGGGGATCTGCCAGCTCATTATGGGATGTCGCATGTTGTGAAGTTTGCAGGGAATCGGAAAGCAAAGCTCATTGCACGCATCGGCACGAGCGCTAAGAACGATTTCGTGAGCGGTGGCGATAAGGTGGTGGAGCAGGTCCGCTCGTCCTACGGCGTGTTCGATTACATATCGATGAGGGATATAGCAAGTAGAGATGTCGTGCGTTCGCTTGGGCTCGAAGCTCATGTTGGTGCTGATCTGGCTATTGATTTTCCAGTCGAGGATTACAGTAGAGCGATCCAGGGAAGATATGCGGTGCTCACCGTTAGCGTGACAAGTGAAAGGGATGCAAAGAAGCAGTTGGCTTTGTATACCAAACTTGGGGCACTGCTCAATAGGAAGTTCGGTCGTGTTGTCGTTTTGCCAATGTGTCGTATGGATGCGGAGTTCATTACGTATTCCAAGGGTATGGAAAATGTGCTGATGGAGTGGTCGAATCCCGAGAAGGTAGCATCGTTGATAGCAGGTGCAGAGGCTGTTGTCAGTGTGGGGCGATTGCATCCTTTGGTCTTTGCTGTTGGTAACAGGGTGCCGTGTTTTGGTGTGAGCTACCCTGTGATTCATGGATACGACAAGATCAATGCGTTCATGCATCATGCACGCCTTCCTCATAGGGTCGTGGATTGGAACAGGCCTGTTGAAGAGATAGTAGAGGGCGTTCGACACTCTCTTTCATCTGACCAGATGAAGGATGATGAAACCATTTTGGATGTTTATGGGGGGCTACTCAAGGGCGCAATGCTTGAGTCGTTGTGCCCAGTATGGCAAGCGATGGGTTTGAGCCATGGCTTGGGTCTGGAGCGTGGGCTGAAGCAGGATGAGTTCGTTGTTGATGAGTATGATGAGTCTTATTACTTTGGGGCACGAGTCTACAAATCCGGAGGCAAGTTTCAGGTTTACCACCCTTCACGTGGTGATTGGGGTGGATGGGATACTATTAGAGACCTTGTTATTTCCACAATAAAGCCGACTTCGCTGATCGATGTTGGGTGTGGGCGTGGTTGGTTTGTCAAGAGAATGTGTGATGCAGGGGTAGACGCACAGGGGTTGGATGGATCGGATGCGGCCTGCTCGGTTTGTGCTCCAGGCATGGAGAAGAAGATCCGTGTAGGTACGCTCAAGAAGCTCGAAGGTGAGCGATACGATGTGCTGACAGCCTTTGATGTGATGGAGCACATATTCAAGGATGAGCTTCATCAGGTCATTGCGGCGCTCAAGAAGGCCGCTCGTCGATATATAGTCCTCAATATCTGCACAACGCCTGACGGTGGTCCAGATTTCACTATCAAGAGAGGCGAATCCATTCCTGAAGAGCTTGAGTGGTTGGCTGTCAGTGGCCATGTGACCATAAGAAATGTTGCATGGTGGAAGAAAATTCTGGAAGATGAAAACTGGAAGGTTGATAAACAGCTCGAAGACGCATGGTTTCAGGACGCCAGGTTCGATTTTGACTCGTGGCAGAGAAACAATGTGGTGATTTTGAAAAAGAAGGCTTGATCCCATGAACCCTTTCTTCTCCGTGATTGTAGCTACCTGTCGCGGTAGCTATCCATTCTTGCGCTTCCCCAAAAGACATGTCATTGAAAACATTATCGAAAACTGTAAAAAACAGACGTGTCAAGATTTCGAGCTGATAATCGTGGATTTGCTCTATGATTACAGGAGGGAAGAGGTTGCAGCGTTATGTAACAACGTTTCTTTTCCTGTACTTCATGTTAAGGATAAGAGCAGTATCTTTCGAGACTTGAAGCTCATCAGAATTGCTGCAGCGAAAAACACAGGCCTCCTGTATGCAAGAGGCAAGTGTGTGATCTTCAGCGATGATGGGCAGGATTGGTCGAAGGACGCTTTTGAGAGGATTCGTCCGTGGGGCGAGCGTGGTGTCGGAGCAACTTGTAGGCTGCACAGAGATAAGGGCGATGGTCCTTATGAAGAGGATTCCAGATGGGCGGCTTATGGTATCAATGGTAGCGACAGGACGAAGACGGTTCGGGCAGACGGTGTTGGCTACCTTGGTGGAACGCTGTCGATGGTGCCTCTCAAAGCTGCATTGAAGTGTAATGGCTGGGATGAGATGTTTGATGGTTCGAGGCAACTAGAAGACTCTGACATGGCAATGCGCCTTGGCACAACTGGTCTTCAGATAGCATTAGAAGGTCATCCGAGGGTTGTTGAACACGAGTTGTCGGGCTGTGCTCATGGTGAGGTCGAAACTGGATTCTTCGTGAAGTGTAATGGGGCCTACATATACCCTATTTGGGACAGGGGAAAGCAAAGTAGGACAAGGGCAAATAACAAACTGCTGACAGAGCCTCAGCTCGATTCTTTTATGAGAGGAAAGTGTTGGAAGCTCGATGGTGAGGGGCATTGCAGCGTGAGCGGCGATCTTTGCGAGGAAGAGTGGGATGACCGTGAGCTGATTGATATATATCGCGATGAACGACTGGTGTTCGACCTGGAGAAGATGAGGATTTCTCGGTCTTGGGAAAAGGTTGATCAGGACCCTTTGCTCAGATGAGTTAATCATGGGTCAAGGTTGAGACAATCGAGAATCCGTGTGATACTATTTGAGAATCCTGAGGATAGGGAGAGAACGAATGAGGGTCTATATATTCGGAATTGATGGCTATCTGGGATGGTCGTTGGCGCAGTACCTGGCAGGGCATGGACATATTGTCAGTGGTATTGATAACTGTGCGAGACGAAAGCAGTGGGTTCCGGAGATGGGTTCTGATTCAGTAACTCCGATAGCCCCTCCAGAAAAGCGACTGAAAGCGTTCAAAAAGCATTTTGGTGATGAGCATTTCAGTGATCACCTCTACACGTATGTGAGAGATGCGCGTAACCTTGACACGGTTAAGCAGTGCTTGTTGAAATTTCAGCCAGACTGCATTGTCAATCTGGCACATATGCCATCAGCGCCTTATGCGATGATCGACTTCGAGCATTGCCAAGAGACGCAGATGAATAATCTCACCACCACGAATGCTGTGATTTGGGCTGTTAAGGAGCTGATGCCGCATGTTCCGATAGTCACGATAGGCTCTGCTGGTGAGTACGGTACTCCCAACACGGACATTGCTGAGGGGTACTTCGACATGGAGTACAATGGTCGTCAGGCAAGGGTGCTTTTTCCCCGTATGACGCCTGCCAGCTTTTATCACGCTTCGAAGGTGGCCAGCTCAGTCAATATCGAGCGAGCTTGTAGTTGGTGGGGGTTGACCGCTACCGACATCATGCAGTCTGTGGTGTATGGCACCCGTCACAAGCATTCTGTTGACGATGATGCCATGGTGGGCAGGATCGATGTGGATCAGTGCTTTGGCACGGTGGCCAACCGATTCGTGGCTCAGGCTATTCTTGGTCATCCTTTGACTGTCTATGGTGCAGGAACACAGAAGCGTGGGCTCCTGCCTCTTCGAGACTCCATGGAGTGCTTGAGGCTCTTGATTGAGACTCCTCCAGATAGGGGTGAGTATCGGGTCGTTAATCAGTACGATCAGATCCATAGCATGAACGAAGTTGCTGGAATGGTGGCGCGAGTTGGAGGAGAAGAGTTCGGCCTCAACGTCATTATTGACCATTTGGAGAACCCAAGGTGCGAGGAAGAGGATCATCATTACGAAATCGAGAGGAAGGTGCTTGTTTCGTTGGGCTATGAACCGAAGGGGGTTCTGGTACAAGAGCTTCGCTTGATTTTCGATGATATGCTGCGCCATAGAGATAGAATCTCATTATTCAGAGACGCCATTCTTCCGACAGTTACATGGAAAAGTGGCAAGGGGAAGCAAAAATGACACGCAAAATGCCGAGTGGGAAGAATTGGCAGAGACGGATAGTCGCTGGGCCTACAGCTCTGGATGATGAGGTGTGGGATAGCAAAGGGAAGATGCAGTTGGACTTCCTGCTCAAACAGGGGCTTCTTCCACATCACACCTTTCTGGAAGTTGGTTGCGGGGCACTGAGAGGGGGAAGGCACTTCATTCGTTATTTGGATGAGGGTAACTACTTTGCTGTTGATAAGGAAAAGGTTCTTGTCGATGCGGGTGTCAAGGCTGAACTCGAAGGAACAGCCTTGATGGATAAAACCCCTACGTTTGGCATATCCCCAAATGCAGATCTTTCTTTCATTGATCCAGATGTGAGATTTGATTTTGCTTGGAGCATGGCTGTCTTTATCCATATCCCACCTGAAGCAATCAAAGAGATCGTGGCCGCTGTTTCGAAAAGGCTGAAGCCTGACGGTCGGTTCTATGCGACGTTCCACAGGTCGAAGGATGGTGAAATCCATCTCAGCAGACCGCTTGATAGGCACAACTGGTGGAGAAAAAGAGAGCACTGGGGAGCGAAGTACCCCATGTCGTTCATCGAGGAAGTAGCGGGCGCTCACAAACTGAAGGCAAATTACATAGGTCGTTGGGGCCACAATGCGAACAAGGATGACCTTCAGGTCATGTTGGAGTTTGTCAAGGAAGAGGAGTCAGCGGACTTGTTCTGATTTCATAAAAGGGTGTGATCCGAAATGCTTTGGAGATGGTAGAGATGGTTGAGGAACAAGAGGTGATAATACGGATCAATAATAAGAATGTTCAACGTGAAGTTGTGACCAATGGCAAGTTTCGTGGATCTAGGGCTCACTGGGATAGGATATGGAAGAATGTTCTGCCAATGGGTCACGGGGGAGAGCTGTTGGATACAGGCTGTGGTGAACATTTGTGGGAGGCATCTGATTGGAATGTTTCTCGATGTGATAGCTGGCAAGAGTATCACAACAGAAATGACGGCGAGGATGAGAGCATTCCGTCGGATGTCGATCCGTGTGACTTGGGGGAGAGATGGCCATACGATGACAACCAGTTTGACTGCGTTGTTGCTGTTGAGGTTATCGAGCACTTAGAGAACATTTATCACTTCTTCAGAGAGGCGATGCGTGTTGCGAAGAGTTGTGTGATCGTCTCGACTCCAAACACGGAATCGCGCTTCAGTAAGCTCCTTTACTATGAATATGGTTACTTGTGGGGATTTATCCCGTCAGAGATAAAGGGTAGCCACCATTTGAACCCTGTGTTCGAATGGCAAATGCGCTTGGTGGAAAAAACATCTGGCTGGAAGCTTGATAGGATTGCATATGCAAATCAGCCGTTCAGGTTGCCTCCGAGGTTTAGAAGTATCAAGCGTTATGCGGCCAAACAACCCACGAGAAAAGGCCGCATATTCCGATTCAGAAAGCTTTGAGGTTGGGTCATGTGGGGTGAAGGTATATCGGTTCTGATTCCAACTAGCGGATCTTTCTACAAGAAAAGACTGGAAGCCTGTTTGTCGTCTGTAGCAAATCAGACGATGGATAGGAGATATATCAACATAACATTGATGTGTTTGGAGCATGAAGAAAAGCAGGGTAATTTAGGAGGATTGGTGGAGCTGGCGGTTAAGTGCAATGCCGCCATTGTGTTCTACAAGCATAAAAAGAGCTTTTGGCCACCATCTTTGTCGCGCAATATAGGGATTAGGCGCGCTCCTAGCAAATTGCTGGCATTTGTTGATGCAGATGCGGTTCTGCATCCACAAACCTTTGATACGGCACTTCAAATCATTGGCTCCAAAAAAAAGGCAGTGAGGGTGCCTACGAAGCTCATGCCGTATAGAGCTGGGCATTCTGTGTTCAACAACCTGACGGTCAAGAGGTTCGAGAAGAACGCTGTGCAGGGTAAAGAGGCTAAAGGGCCAGGCTGCTGTATCATTGCGAGGACCGAGGATGTCTACGCCATTCATGGCTGGGACGAGCAGTATGTTGGCTATGGAAAGGCTGATTGGGATTTTGTTGATCGACTGAAGAAAAGTGGTGTACCTGTTGCGAATTTGGCAAAGCAGCGCGGTATCTGGTCAATGCATCAGGACCATGATCGGAAGATTAGTCAGACAACTGTTGCAGCTAATAGAAGGATTTATGCAAAGATTGATGGCACCAAAACTCCCATACGAAACAGGATGTCATGGGGAGGGATGCCTAGTAATAAAAGCTCAAGAAAGCCTGTTGTGACTATTGTGGTGCCGGTGAGTTCTCCTGCCATGGAGAACCGTTTGAGAATGTGTTTATCATCAATTAGGCAGCAACGCTATCCGCAGGTGCGTGTGGATATCATTGTTACATACCTCCACAAGAACCCTCGTGAAATACCTGTAAGTATTGCCAATGTGTGCCGGGACATGAAAGCAACGCTCCTCTTTCAGCGATACGATAGAAACAGCCCATACCTTCCAGCTTTAGCAAGAAACATGGGTGTTCGGCGTGGTGTTGGGAATGTGATCCTGTTCCTTGACGTCGATATCGTCATGCATCCTTATACTATCGCGAAATCAGTAGCTATGTTGAAGGGACGAAAGATAGTCCTCGTTGGTGTTGCGATGGTTCCGCGTGAGGATGAAGCGTACTTTACGGATTTGCCTGTCAAGGTGTTCGAGAAGCGCATGATGAATGGTCTTATAGCTGGTGGTACGGGAGCCTGCTTGTTTGTGCCCTGGAACGTCGTGAGGATATCGAATGTCTATGATGAGAAGTTCAGAGGATACGGAGCAACGGATTGGGATTTTACAGAGCGCCTGCCTTATCTCAATGTCGATGTAGTGAAATTCACCGAAGCTACTGGCATCAGAGCGATGCATAGAGCACACGGGTCGAGGCGTGCGAGCAACCCTCCTAGCGCTAAAAACCGTCAATATTTCAAACAGATGCTAGGCAAGGAGCCGAAGCGAAACAAGACTGGGTGGGGAGGGCTTCCCTCGAAGCCTTATATTCCGAAGAGGCCAAAGCCTCGATTGAGGGGATGAGATGAAAGAACATGGCGTTTACATAATAATCCTTCACCATACTCAGAGGCCTACTCGGTGTGTCAGGAGGGTTTTGAGGCATTTGCGAAAAGCGAGTAGCGCTCATCGTATGCATGTCGAGGTGATCATTCAAGGTAATGCTTCTGATGTCGATTTCCTTTACAAGGGGAAGCCGCCTTTCGAGCTTGTAAGGATCGACAACAATAGAAACCTGGGCATGGGTAGGCCGATCACTGATGCCACAAACAGGTTTATGGACTCTGATTACAGATGGTTCATGCGGCTCGATGACGACATCGAACTTAATACCGGTGTCATTGATAAGGCTATTAAATTGCTTGAGAGGAAGCAGGAAGAGGGGAGTAAGATAGACAGGGTTATGATTGCCAACCAGTTCAGTAAGCCTGTTATGTTCAAGCTGGAGAAGAAGCAGGGTGATCAACCCCTTTTGATTTTTGAAAGAGGGAAATGCATAGAAAAGGGTGTCAATCGGAAGACGGGGAAAGCGCGCTGGTTCATGTGTGATTTTGTGGATACAGGATGCACCATCTTCGACAAAGAGGCGATAAGAGCAGGCTGCAGGCCAGATCCGCAGTTTTTTGTGGGCGCTTTTAGTGATGATTATGGATGGAATGCGCACTTGCTTGGCTTCAAGTCACTGCTGTATGCTGGGAGCAGGGTGAATCACTTCGCCAGGGAATGCAGATCCGAGGGGCATGAGCGTGTTCGACGTAGCACACGCCTGGTCAGAGAGAACTCTGCGAAATTTGCAAAAAAGTGGAACGTGCAGCCAGCAGGTACAATAGAATTCAAGTCGAGGTATAAGTGATCATGGAAGCCAGCGAAACACCAAAAAGAGTAAGCTTTTACAGCACTAACCGGTGCAACCTCCGGTGCAAGTACTGCTTCACGGAGAAGTATCGCAGGGGCGACATGCAGTGCCCCGATGTTAGCATGGAAGTTGTTGACAAGGCATTCGAGGTGTTCGGTGGCTTCGATAGAGTGATGCTCGGTTCACCTGGAGAGCCCATGATGAGTCGTCATTTTGTTGAGATTGTTTCGAATCTCGTGGGTAGAGTCGAGCGCGTCAATATGACGACGAACGGAACATACATCAGGCGCCTGCAAGACGATGTTCCGTGGAAGGATGTACACAAAGTTGTCCTGACGATTCATGATATCACCCCTGAGGGATATCGGGATGTGACAGGGACCAACCTATACGATGAGATGATTTGGGCTCTCGACTTCCTTGTCAAAAACGATATTGGTCACACGCTGAACTTTGTCGTGGATCGAAACAAGATCGAAAGGATAGAGGAGTTCATTCGCTTTGCAGCAGAGCACGGTGCAAAAGAGATGGCTCTCTTGCCGCTCTTAAACTTCAAGGATTTCGAGCGAGATGAGGAGTTTTTTTGGGCGAACTCTCTGACCTTGGACGATGAAGACTGCGTGAACAGGATCAATGAGCAGCGGAAGCTGGCCAGGAATGCGAAGCAGGGACACAGGCTGTCGGTTGCATTCCCGAGACTGGTATCGAGAACGAACCTCGGCAAAGGTTGCCGGATGGTGTTCGACTATATCGCCATCAATGGTCGTGGGGACATCGCCATCTGCTGCCGTGGAGAGGGACCTCGGGCTGAGCTGGGTAACCTGCGTGATGGGAAAGCACTGTGGACATCACCAGTCCTGGAAGAGTTTCGAAGGAAGGTGCTCAGTCCCGAAGAGCGGTTTCCGAAGTGTAGAGTCTGTCACGCCTGTTATGAGCTGGGTTACGTAGAACAGTAAGGATTTGGTCCGTTATGGCGAACGAAGGCATTCATATCCTGGTACTTCATCATACAGCGAGACCTGACTGTTGCTTGAGGAGGGTTTTGCGAGCACTCGTTGGGGCGACGCGAGAGCAGAAGGTTCGTGTGGAGGTTGTGATTCAGGGGCCTGTAGGCAGCGTGAGCAGGCTCTTTGATGGTGAGCCATCTTATGAGTTGGTTCGTATAGATAATCATGTGAACCTCGGAATGGGGCGCCCTATTGTTGCTTCGACAGAACGGTTTTTGAACTCCGACTACAGATGGTTTATGCGGCTCGATGATGATATTGAGCTAAGCCATGGCTCGATTGATGAGGCGATTGCAACATTTTCTCGTGAGAACAAACCCAAGCAGAAGCTCGATCGAGTGATGATTGCAAACCAGCGCTCCGTTCCGTTCATGCTGAAAACAAAAGCAAGGCCCAACAAGTGTCCCGCTCTGTACATAGAAAAGGGGCACAGCCGCCGCGTAAACATGAAAGGCTCGAATAGGCCAAAGTTCTTTATCTGTGATTATGTGGACACAGGTTGCACGATCATTGATCGAAAAGCGATAGAGAATGGCTGTGTTCCTGATATGCGATACTTTGTAGGTGGATTTAGTATCGACTTTGGTTGGAACGCAAAGAAGCTCGGTTACAGGTCCATGTTGTACACGGCTGATAAGGCTAACCACTTCTCTAGAGAGTGCCGAACAGAAGAGCATGAGCGTGTGCGAAGAGGGACAAAGTTGGTCAGAGAGAATGGGCGTAGGTTCATGCGTAAGTGGGGCGTAGAACCGCTGACGCTTACTCAATATACGAGGAGAAAACCAAGATGAGCTGGTTGATTACTGGAGGGGCAGGATTCATTGGGCGAAACTTAATACTCCGTCTGTGTAGAGATGGTAATGAAGTTACGAGCATCGACCGAAGAGATGATTTTGGTCTTGCTGGTGCAGCAATTTCTGAGGCTGGCCCCTTTGTCGTGGAGGAAGACATTAACCAGATAGCCAGGTTGGATGATTACTTGGAAGATGTTGATGTTGTTGTTCATCTTGCAGCAGTGTCGGGGATCGCAGCCTGCTCGGCTGACTTGGTTCAGGCATATCAAGACAATGTCATGGCCCTTACGAGGATGATTGACGCTTGTGTTAGAGTGGGGACGGTCAAACGGTTCATTTATGCAAGCTCTGGCGCTGTTTTGGCTGGCGGCAATTTCGGCGCAGTAGAGAAGCCGATAGAGAGTAGTGCATTGGCTCCAGTGAGCATGTATGGCGCGTCAAAAGCTGCTGGAGAGCATCTGTGTAGGACAGCGTGGTTGGAAAAAGGGCTAAAGACAACAGCTCTCAGATTCAGCAATGTTTATGGGCCGTATAGTGAGGAGAAGTCTTCCGTTGTCCATGCATTCATCAAGCAAGGGATGGCTGGAGATAGACTGAAGATTCACGGTGATGGCACTCAGCAAAGAGACTTCATTTGTGTTGACGATCTGGTGGATGCCATTATCAAATTGGCATCGTGCGCAACCGATGAAGTTGATGGCAAAGCTTTGCACATCAGTAGTGGTGAATCGCACACCATAATGGCTATCGCTGAGGAGATAGCCTCATACTACCCTCATGTTGGTGTTGTTTGTGAGGAGGCCAAAGATCCAGGTGTGAGCAAGTCTGTGCTTGGAAATGACTTCACAAAGAGCGTTTTGGATTGGCATCCGCAAACATCACTGAGTGATGGAATTGGAAAAGTGGTCAAATGGTTTGAGGAAGGTGACGATGCCCTTAGCTAAGGATTTGCCCAGTGTCGACGTTATATTCCCCATCAGTGAACCTTGGATGCTTCCCTACCTGAGAAACGCTATCGAGTCGATACAGAGACAGCGTTACCCAAGTGCTCTAACACGCATCTACATATCACTGTATTGCAGATCGACAGACCGTGACTTCTCAGGCTTGTTGCCGATGGCTCAGGAATGTGATGCTGTTGTCGTGTCCAGAAGGTGGTCAGATGCTGTCTTCAATATCGGCAAGGCCTACAATCAGGCAGCTCGATGTGGATGTGGTGATGTCGTTGCGTGCTTCGATGCGGATGTAGTCTTTCATTCAGAGACATTCCGATATGCATTGAAGCACCTCCGATCCGGAACATCGACCGTCGTGCCAGTGGTTCGATCGAATATGAAGCCGGATGAGATGGATGTTTTTGGTTGCTCCGACCAGGAGTGGAAGAAGATTACAGATCGTTTCAGCGATCAACGTGTGGGCGTGGGCAACATCATGGTGCCCAGGCATGTCTTCAGGGCATTGCATGGTTTTGATGAGCGCATGCATGGCTGGGGATCAATTGATGAAGATCTCTACTTCAGAGCCATGAAAAAAAAGAGTGCTGTGTATCTATCCGACCATGGTTGCCCAAAGGCCATCCATCAAAAGCATCGAGCAAACCCGACGCGGAACACAGTGTATTCCAAAAGAAATCGTGAGCTTATGATGAATAGCACCGGAAATATGGTCAGGAACCCAAAGGGATGGGGCGGTGTCGTTCGAACTGGGCTGAGAATGGGTAGAGATTGACCGTTGCTCTCTTGATATTTGCGAAATCGTGATCATCTTTCCCTTTTACTCATGAAAATCCTCAGGACGCTTGCTTTTTAAAGTTAAAGCGTGCTAAATTCAAATTCGCCGGCTCCCCGCCTGAAGACCCAAGGAATCCCACCCTTGCGGGAGGACGGGAATGTCTATTGAGTGTGATAGAGTCGGCATCCATCTCACCATCGAAGACGCCTCCTTCCGTTTTGTAGATGCAACAAAAGGCCTTGCATGTGGAGCACTTAGCCCATTGGCTGGATCAGGATTAGTAGATTTCATCATCGCCAGGGTGCGATGGTTTTCCGTAGCGGGACAAACGAAGCGTTAGAAACCGCGCATCCGAGGAGGATGGTAGCTATGACTTATGAAGGCATGAAGGGTATGGGGCAGACGTTCTCGACGACAAAGACCCCTGTGGCAATGCAGCAACCCAAGCTCACAACACAATTTACAGCCCAGAAGACGTTCAACCTGCCTGTCTCGACATCTCAACCGAAGATTACGACGCAGGTGGCGCCGGTAAAGACGCTGATACCATTTGTGAGTACATTGACGCCTCTGCATACGACGCCAACAGGAACCATTGCTACAATGCCGGAGGAGCGATACAGCATCAAGTCGTGGATGTGTATGCTGTACGGTTCAACCAGTGCGCAGTGTCTTCGTTCGCAAGATCCTGAATACACGTATATGGATGCTTCGACATTGGCTAGTTTTCGTAATGCAAACCTGTCTGTCGCTGAATTGGCAAGAGAAGTTATGAACCCAATGGGGAGTGCCAAGACCGATGCGGAGAAGCAGAGTGTCGGAAAAATGGCAGCAAACTTCTGGACGTGGTGGAAGAAGTGCCAACCGGCTACATGGGCGGCATGGATGGTGACTCCTGGGTTTGGAGATGTGGTGGCTCCGAAAAGTGCGTGGAACTGGTTTACTCAGTTTGGTAAGACGGGTGTTCCCATATGTAATAAAGGGGCTGTTAATCAGCTTTTCAAGGTTAAAACACAGTGGACTGCTGAAGGTCTTCTCAAGACAGCTCCTGTTGAAGTAGGTAGCGATCCTGACAAACATGTTGAATATACACCAACAGAGGAAGAAATCGCTGCGTCACCGTGTCCCCCTGGGGCAACATTGGCCACTATTGGGCTGAAGACTGATGAGGCTGCGTATAGAGCACAAGGCTGTGGTGTTCAGTCTCAGCTCGTCAGCGGCAGGCCCGATAGTAATGTCTATTGCTGTCCTCCAGACTATGTGCGACCTGGTACGCCGCCACCGCCACCGCCATCCGAGCCCGTCACACAGGAAGATGAGGACTCCGTTGTCTACACGCCTTCTGTACCTGAGACCTCACCACCACCAGCGATGGTCCAGGACGAGGAAGATGCCTACATGATCGAAGATGATCTCGTAGATGAGTCTTTCTTCTCGCGATACAAGTGGCCACTGGCTCTTGGTGGGCTGGCAGCCGTAGGAGCTGGAGCTTACTGGTGGTATCGAAGAAGTACTCGTGGTGGAGAGGGTATGGCTCGAAATCGAGACGAGCTTCCGCCTCCCACTTCTCCTAAGCACCCTTCAGGGCTTGTTCGCAACCTCACGCGAGAGGTTCTGTAAGTCGGGAGGCTACGATGAGCTATTACTTCATGTCGCCGCATTATCGTGTTCTTCAGTGCCCGACTAAGCCTGAAGCGCTTGGAACAGTTGAGGCTCAGATTGGTCCTGACGTTCCATGGCGACAGGAGAACGCTCAAAAGGCGATCGTCCCGGCGACGAGGACTTGCTCTCCTGTTGGTCATAAGAAGTTCAACTCCTTTTCGACCGCAGAGCCACCGAGGGATGTGGCTGTCAGAGCCGATATCGATGCCAGCTCGTGTTTTTTTACGGGCGAAATCAAAGAAGCCAAAAAGCCTGGATGGGGACGAACAGCGACATGGTGCTGTAAGACGAGGGCTGTTCCTTCCCGTAGAGTGATAAGTGAGGTGGAAGCTCGCCAGTACATGGACCAATGCCATGATATCACCTGGCAACCCACTGGTGAGATTTTCCCAACGTACCCTCAATGGATGGGTAAAAACGATTATGTTTCCGGCTCTTGTCATGAGACTGAGGTCATCGATGGTGACTACAAACTTGTTTGTTGCAGGGTTCCGCCAAAAGCTTCAGAGCTGACGGTGGATTGGAGCAATGTAATAGTTGCAGCAGAGGCTACGCCAGAACAAAGAGCGGAACAACTGGCACAACGTGAACAGCGAGTGGCAGAGACAGAAGCTATGCTCACAGCCGCTGCTGAGCCTGAGTATAACGTTTTTCAAAGGTACGGTGTGTTCATGCTCATGGGACTGGGTGCGGTTGGCGTAGCGGTCACTGCAGGGCTCATTAAGCGTAAAAAGAAGCAAGAGAGAGAGGGCTGAGATGCATTGTTGTAATAGGGGAATGGGGCTCGACGACACCATGACGCTACCTTTGGAGCAGGCTGCAGTGCCGAATGGCTCCGGTATCATATTGGGAGAGCCCATGGTGGTTCCACCGGTTGAGGCTCAGGGCAACCTCTTACAGTTCGTTGATGAACTCAACAGTGAAAATGGTCCTTTCATCTTTCTGACAGAAGGTGACCCTCGCGCTGAGCAGTTCATCGCTTGGTTGATGATTTACGACCAGGATGCCTATCAGTTCTTGGCGAAAGCCATGATGTTGAAGGCTGTTCCGGAGATGGCTGACACACCATTGTGGCTCAAAAGCGGGCAGTTGCGTTTCAAGAAGGCTCTGTACGATGAGTTCCATCAGTCCATGATGAGGGTAGACTACATCCTCAGGACGTACGGCAACAAAGCTGTTGAAACAGCAGACGTGCAGCCCTTCGGTCAGTGGTGGATGCAATATGATCCATCGGGCTTTGCTGCATTCGCAGTGCTTTCACATCCGCAAGTGGGTGTATCGGCAGGGCAGCCTGATATGCCGGTCGCTCTGTTCGACTATTGGAAGCGGACACAAGGCAAGTTCCCTCCGACTGATTCGCTCATTGGTCGCGGCTGGTGGGTAGGAGTGAAGCGCAACTGGCTGTGGATCGTTGGTGGTGTCTTTGCTGGTGGAATGATTGCAAAGAAGGTGATGCCAAAGAAGGAAACGTTGGGTATGACATCAAATCCCGATGCTCGATATATTGAGGGTTGGGGTGAGGATGTGTTCATCGGTAGTGGCAACTACCATCTTCACCCAATGCTGTCTTACGGGAGCTACAAAAAGTCCCGAGCACGTAACATGCGCAACTCTCGGAAGTTCCGAGTGAGTTCTGAAGGTCAGAGCTTGGGTGAGCTTCACAAGAGTACAGGGCGATATCGCTGGAAGGCGATTAGCTATTCCGGGCCTGTCAAGTATGGCAACAGCAGAGCAGACTTGCTTGGCTGGTTGAAAGCTGGTGCGGCTTTGGAAGAGGCACAATACGTTGCTTCTTTGGCAGAAAACAACAGGCCTCAGTGTAATTGCTGTGGTTGATAGGAGTCTGTGATGGCATACGTAACACTGAAGCCGCCTCCTCAGCCGCGTAACGTTCTTGGGACTGTCGATTCTGGGACTGTTGTTCCTGAGACTGTCGATCCAGGAACAACCCAGCATCAGGTTGGTGGTGGAACCCTGACTGTGAGTTGGCCAGCACTGGGCCTTGCAGCGCTGGTTATTGGTTTTGGGTATTGGACCTGGAAGAATTTTTTCAGCTCGCAGGCTCCTATCTCAGCGTACAACGAGTACTTGAGAACTCACATAAGGGCCAATTGATATGAGTTACGAATACACACCAGCAATGGGTGAACTAGACAGAAACTCGATGGCATATCGAGAACTGTATGGTCGAACTGGTAATGTTAGAAGCTCGATTAGAAGAGCTTCTGGCCGCTCATGTCCCAATGTCGAAGGTGGTAAGCAGTACGTTCAAAAGGATTGGCATGATCGGGAGCTGTATACCCAGGCAGGCTGTGTGCATATTGGTCCGCAGACCACACGAAGTGGTATTGTAATCAGTGAGCATCAGACACCTGCGTTGATGACGACGTATCAAGATATCTGGTGTTGCAATCGGGACAGCGTTGAGCAGGTCTTTACCGAATGGACGCAGTCTCCCGAGTACGAGGGGCGCCAAAAAGCTGTTGGCGTTATTCTCGGAGCTTTTGTTCTTGGTACGGGTTATCTGGTGTGGCGTGGGTACAAGAAACGCGTTGAAGCTGGCGAAGATTTGGATTTTATCAGCAAAAAAACCACGATACTTTCTGGTGGGATGTAAGGAGAGAGCGCGATGACTTACGAATCAGCAATGGGAACAATTACCAATGGTACCGAAACTGAGACGAGTGTTGTGTCAGACACCTGCCCTACTCAGAATTGTCCTTCTGGTCATGTAAAAACGAGCCATTACGAGTCAAGAATAGGTGAAGGTGCAGTAGAGAGAACTCGTCAGGCGCGGGAGAATTTACTGCGAAGGGGGTGTTCTTTTCTTTGCGCGCCAAAAAATCAGCTTATAACGGGTTCTGCTGTTAGCTACTATTGTTGTCCACCGGCAACTCAACAATCTGTAGTAGCTCCGGAATTAACTGAAGCGCCTGTTTTGGATCAAAGCAATAATGGATCGTTTTCGCGGTTGCCAGACACAAGTTATCAGCTTCAAGATGCAGTGCTAACAGCAATGCAGGAGGCTCGCGAGGGCAATGAAGATGCCATGGCAGCACTAAGGTTGATAGTTAGTCAACCTCTTTTTTCTAGTGAACGCGGAGCAGCTAGGCCTGAAAGTGTAACCGAGCAAGTGTGGAATGAGTATCAGCAAGCACTTGACGAGGCTTACGAACTCACCTCTGAGGGGTTGCCAAGCTGGGTGATGCCGGTAGCGATTGGTGGTGGAGCTTTGGCTTTTGTTGGCTTGATCGCTTTTCTGATAGCGAGGAGATAAAGTGCGTGACCTGCTTTACATAGTCGGCGGTGTTGCTGGCGGCTGGATGCTCGGAAGGGCTCTTTTTGGCAAGTCCATGAGAGCAAATCCTGAGTTTACTCTCGACTGGCAGGACGATGAGGGCGAGCCATCGAAGTTCGAGTCGCGAGTCTTTTCTGGTGATCAAGAGATCGGATCAATCATTATGACCACCCCTGGAGCCTGGTGGGCATATGATTCGGAAGGGAACAAAGTCGCAGAGGTCGCGTCGAGTGGCGCAGCGGGTCAGGCTGTGTATGACTTCAGTCGCGAGAAGTCGAAAGCAGAGCGCAAGCCGAAAAAGGACTTTTGGGTAGTCTGGGAGACCAGGCAGGAAGGCGAAGTCCGAACGTCTGAAGGTTATATCGGTAGTATTACCATGATAGAGCCTGGCGAGTGGCAAGCTTTTGAGGGAACACGCATTGATCCTTTCCGTGAGGATTTGCCAAGCGGTAAAAAAGCTGCAGAGGCGGTGTACAGACGATGGGCGGGATTGCCCGAGCCTCTACCGGAACCGACCCTTGTTGAGGTTACGGTTCCTGACTGGGTGAAGGGCATAGAGGTCGAACCAACCGTTGGCGGTAAAGGCGAGCGGTACATAGTGTGGCTTGGTGACGATAGGGCTGGTGTCATAGAACGTCGAGCCAGAGCGTATGACGCGTGGGTGCATACGCGTGATGGTCTGAAGCAGCTCGAACTTCGAACAACGCGAAAGAATGCTGTCGTGGCTGTGTACGTAGCAGCTACGATTTTGAGATATCTCCCAACACAAGTCGAGTTCGGAAAACAGCGAAGCTACGTGCCGAAGCGGTTCAAAACTCTTCCGACAAAAAGAGGGCAGCGCCCTCGTGGGAAAGAGATTTTCTACAGAGATCGGCATTACAGCCAAAAAACGGCTGATGAAATATCTGGAATTCTGAACATTCCCGAAAAACTCATTATTCGTTATGGCGTCAAGCTTGCTGAGTATGGGTTGATATACGCCGTGCTGGGTTTCGAGCAAAAGCGCTCGTTCAAGCGTATGGAGAAGCGGCCTGAGCGTGTGATACCTCCACGTGGCCACATTCCTGGAGAGGTGCGAAGGCGTCGGGTCGTAGAGCGGCCAGACATTAAAAAGCTCCGCAAGAGTGAAGCTCTCACGAAAGAACAAAAAAAGTCGATTCCGATGGCTCGCATGCAGAGGATTTACCGCTTCGCACAGGCTGGGCAAAAGGGTGAGGTCGGCTACTACGGCGAGCAAGAGCGCCTGCCCTCTCTCGAAGAGCTGTGGGGCATAGAACGGAAGGTAAAGCCATGAATATCGATGATTGTGCCAATGGTCACTGCATGGGAAGTGGCTGGAAATATGCTCTAGGTGGCGCGGCTGTGGGGTTTGTCGCTGTTCATATGATGAATCGCGGCTCCATGCGTAGAAATCCTCATGGTGGCCTGACTCTGGAAGTGGATGGCAACACCTACTATGTCAGGCAGTTCGGGATGACGGGGGCTTACAGTGTTTGGGCTCAAAGGCCCAATAGTCAGCAGGAAGACTACATTGGTGTTGCAGAGAAGGGGCCGAAGGGTTCGTTCAGAGTCTTCCCCGAAGCCATCTATGAGACGCTTGGTGTGGATAGCAATGCCCCTTCGTTCATGACAGACAAGGGTGTTCTTGCCAAAACACTGCGAAAAGCTGTTGGGGTTCTGGGCAGGCCTTACCATCGAGCCTACAAGCGTAGCCGATATTACAAAGAACATCTTGGGCGCCGATTCAGCAGCGCTCTGAGGTAGACCATGAATGACAACGATCAAAGAGTGGGTGGGTACGTCGTTGGGCTGGGTGTCTTGGGTGTGATTGCCTGGTACCTGTATGGAGCATTCAAGAATAGAGAGCCGAGTCGGATGGCCAGGAATATTCGTGGTCAGATGTATCCATTGTACATGGCTCGTAAGGTTGGGGAGCGCATCGGCATCAACTGGCTGACGGCTGATTTCCCCGTTGAGCAGCTCGCTCGTGGGATCGTGGTCGAGTTCGAGCATGGAACTGTCGATCCGAGAACGGATGTCACGGATGACGACGTGCTCATGACAGCAAAAATCGCCTGGGCTCATCTCAATGAGTTTCCTGACTACTACGATCGTCTGGATGACATGGAGTATGAGGCGGAAAAGGTGTTTGGAGAGAGAGGCTGAGATGGCGCATGATAATTACGGCAAATGGTACACCTGGGACAAGAGTACACTAATCCTTGATCCTGGAGTGTTTGCCTGGGATGAGCCTCACCTTTCCGATGTCTGTCAGCAGACGTTGCCTTATGCGAATGCTTTCGACAGGATGGCAGATCCTGTGAACAGCAGAAAGTGCAGAAAGCCAGCTCGACTGGTTTCGTTCAAGCACTCGTCTGTGCCCGCAAAAGTGTTGAAAAAGTGCGAAACAGTGGTGCCTGGTGAGGCCTATTGTTGTCCGCAGTATGTGATGCCTGAAAACTGGCAGTTTGATTACATGCCTATGGGGCAGGAGGAAGACATGCAGTCTGTCAATGGTGCGCTTACACAAGAAGCTCAAGTGTTCATGGTGGAAGCGAGAAAAATTGGTGAGCAAATCGAAGGCGGCGTGGCTCCTGTTGCTGTCGAGATGTCCGCTGAGGCTCAAGCGCTCTACGAAGCCTTCCTGAAAGAGGTTGGCATTGCAGCTCAGGACGTTCAGGTAACCGTAGCACCCGTCGTCAAGCAGGTGCGACACGATATCGTCGATCCAGCAGTGGATGAGACTCGAACGACAGTGCAAAAGTGGCCACTCATGTCTCTCGGTTTGGGGATTGCTGGTGGTTTGCTGGTGGGACGGATGCTTGGGAAGCGCAGGTAATCCGATGGTCAAGGTGTATGCAGCAGAAGGTATCGGTACGAGGCTTACTGGCACATGGCTCGCTCGTGAGATTACACCTGCTGGTGAGATTGGGCCTGTCATTCAAACTCAAAGAAGTCGGGCCAAGCCTGTCGGTGGTGGTCCCTCCTTTCCGAGATCTGCTTTGTACACCAGACAGATAGGGACAAAAGGGGCTTATGGCCCTTTGCGCCCTTACGGTATGGGGATTGCGGCACCGAGTGTTCCGCAGCCATTGCCGGATGTTCAAGACCCTGTTCGTCGCATAGAGAACAAGGTATTTGACATCATCCCGAACAGACGAGTCGCTGTGACGGCTGCATGCACAGCTTCTTGGGCTGTTCCTGGTTTATCCAGAAGTCGCCATTGGATTTCTTATGCATTTCCCGTAGGAGGTGCGGCGTTGGGCGCTCTTTGGGGTATGAGGCGGGATGAGGATAAGGGGCAGATTGTTCTCAAGGTAGTTATTGGGTATCTGCTGGGTTCTACGCTTCCATGTGTCGCACTCAATGTGGGCACTCCTGAGAATTTTTAAGGAAATGCACAATGTCGTATGGGATACAAAAAGCTGAAGCGAAGATCAGAGGTAGCGGTGATTGTAAAGTGTATGCCGCTAGTGGCATCAATCCCATGAGTATCGGTTCGTGGTCAGGCAGGCATATAACACCTAACGGTGAAAAACGTTTACCCGTCTCACACGAAGTCGAAGCTGATAGGAATTGGTCCTATCCGATTGGTGGTGGTCGTCTTCGACCGACACCTCGTACCTATACGGTGCCCATCAGCGTTATGCAGCAGTCAGGGCGCTCTCCATCACCGGTTAGTCCTCAGGATTTACCATCTTGGGCTTTGGGGACAGTGGACGCGCTTACATCTGATGAGAAAGAGCCGATCATCGACGAGCCGGAAGGCAATGTAAACGTCGAGATAGCGCGCGGAATGGACGATCAGGCTCTAACGAATGCTCTGAATGAGTCCATTGCGGAGGGTTGGCGCCTCAAGGGATGCAGCGGTCCCTATTGCATGGTTCAGGCGACGCGCAACTTCCAGCGCAGGAGCGCTTTGGCGTTCGAGTACAGGTCTCGTCAGGCAGACAGAGAAATGCCGCCTCTGCAAGAACCTGTTCATACGCTGGCATACGGAAGATACAAACTGGCCAAAGCGGTTGTTTCCTGGGCTGACAAGCACATGCATGGGAAGGTGCTGTGGCCAATGCGTGTTTACGTCAAGGCAGCAGCATACGCGATGGAAGACTTCTTTGGTGGTCGATATTTGACCATGTTGATTTTGTCTAGCCCATTGCTGGGAGCGTGGTTGGCTAGAAAAGTAGTGGGGAAGGGACTGTCATGGGAGATCTTCGGGGGGTATGCAGGCATGGCCATGGGAGCACTACTACCGGTCGCTTTGTTTTCATTGGCCCAGTTTTTGGGCGAACGCAAAGAGAAAGACTTTCTCTGGATAGTAACGTAAATGCTTTTCAACTGGGGGATGGTGGAGATGATGAGATGTCAGGGTCAACGGGTGAGAAGCTGGACGCCATACTGATTTATCTTCAGAAGCAGGGAGCTGCGCTGCAGATGATAAGTGGTCGGTTGGATACGATTGATGCAGAAATGAAGCTCGTGGGCGATTCTCAGAGAAGGATCAGCATGAGACAGGCTGATCTCGAAGCTCACTATGCGGAACAAGCAGGGTCTTGTGCTGGAATGATGAAGAGGATGGAGGTGCGTATTACCAAGCTCGAACAACAAATGACGCCGATCCCCGTCCCCTACGATCCAGATGATTTTAACTCATAGGTGATTGTGATGGAGAAGTTGGAAAAGATCCAGGATACGATACAGGAGACAGCTCAGAGGTTAGATGTGATCACTGCGAATCTCGAAGCTACACAGGATTACGTCGAAGGTGTGAGCGGGCAGGTCACAGAGCTGTTGCAACAGGTCAGCGCTATTGCTGCGTGTCAGGAGCAGATAATGGAGCAGATCAATGCGTTGAAAGACGAAATCCGAGAAGGCAATAAGGCGATTATCCAGCTATCCATGGGCTTAAGCAAGCGCGTTGACAGGCTTGAGAAGAAAGTAGCCTCAATGGACCTTCAGCAGGCCGTGGGAGTTTGAAAATGTCATATCTCGGAACAACGGAAATCAGTCCTGTTGCTGATCGCACTTCGGTTGAAGGTATGCGAAACGCTCATTTGCAGTGGATTGAGTCGATGAGGCAAAGCGATCAGCCTCTTCAGCAAGCACGTGCACAATGGGCTGCTTCTGCAATGAGCATGACCGATGAGCAATTAGCGGAAAGACAGACAGAGCTTAGAGCAGAAATGCAAGTTGCTCGTGAGGCTCTCAGGGTAAGTGATGCAACATCTCGCGGCCAGCTCCAATCGCGGTATGACGAGCTTTATGCTGAAAACTCGATTTTGAGCACGGAAGGTAACCGTCGTCGTAACGAACGCATGGCTCCTGAATTGGCTGCTCAACAAGCTCGCATGGATGCTGAGTTGCGCGATATGTGGACCACTGGTCAGTGGCGCGATCAGGATGTTTACAACCGGTGGCTCAGGGAAACGTTTCCTGCTTGGTACGGAGTTCCGGCAAGAGTTTGGCTGAGTGCAGCTCACTGCTCAGCGGTCGGAACAGAGGACGGTCGCTGTGCCAATAACGCCATTCCTGGTGGTCGCTTGGGAGCATTGGGATTGGCAGCTTTGCCATTTGCTACAGCATACTATGCGTGGAAAAAGAAAGATAATAGCATTCCGTGGGCAGCAGCGGGTTTTGCTGCTGGAGTCGTCGCACCGCCCGTGATTACCTACGCGTTGTTCGCGGGGTCGTTTATTGCTCTGAGTGCTGCTGGTGATTCGGCGAGATACTAGGAGAAAATTCGATGACATACGAGCGTAAAAAGAGTCTTGGTGGGGTGCCGATTTGGAAGCGTGGTCAGTTTGCTTATGGAGCTGGCTTGTATGCTCCTGGTGGTCCTGGGGGGGGAGCGACCTTTGGCCCTCTGTACACCAAGCCTGGTCAGAGACCTGCTGGTCCTGGTTCGTGTTCCGAGCTTCCGAATGGTGTCGCTCGTTGTGTCGGTGCTCCGTATGGAGAGAAAGGCCTCGAAACAGGAAGAGGTTGGCCACCCGAGGTTGGGCCTCAAGAAGAGCAGCTCATGTATCAAGGTTGCGTGGCAACGGGTCGTCAGTGTGGTGGTCCCACTCGGGCTCGAAGCCAAGTTTGGTGTTGTCCCGGCGACTCCTTGATGGTGGGTTCGCCTTTGCCACCGACCATGGCAGGCGTGGGGGACAATGATTCTCAAGCTGGCGGAACATCTTTGTGGATGTATCCCGTAATAGGCCTTGGTTTGGCCGCTTTTTTGGGTTTTGAAGTGCTACACTGGTGGGGAGCTGCAAAACGAGGCGAGCTGTAGGAGTAATCGATGGGATTTCGACGCAAAAGAACCTCTGCAACACTGATGTGGTTGGACTTCTACGGTGTATTTCGTGAAGTGGGCGCAAATGCTTTTCGTGTTCAGGAAATCATGGATGCAGGTGGTGATGAGATAGATGTCGCCATGGCTGAAATGGCTGCGGCAAGCGAAAAGGCCGACAATGAAGCGGAAGCGATCACCGATGCTGTCGGTGGTGCACTCATGGGTATAGGTGTTGCGGTTTTGGCTCTTGCTCCCCCTGTTAGTACTATCGTAGGAGCAGTGATTGCGGCAGTAGGCGCGATAGTTATGTTTTTTTCCAAACTGTTTTATGTCGAGTGTGACAAATATCATTGCACTGGCTACGACAGGAATACGAAGACCGAGAGGAAGATCTATAGACGGCACAGACAATCAATTGTAGGAGTGGGGGTGCCTGGTGATTGGTTCTTTGAAACGCAGGATAACTGTCACTGCGAATACAAGGGTCATACATGCTCTTTTATCAGGTACATGCATGATGGTCTGGTTATTGATGGTCTGAACAAGCAGCAGATGGGTGTTCAGCCACTGAAGACTGGTCGTGTTCGGGGTGTCAATGCCATCGGTGGACGAGGGAACAAGGGTTGTACTGAGCACTGGCGCCAAAAAGAAGACGTAATGCCTTTGGACGGAAGCGGCAATCCATTGAAGAAGGGGGAGTATTACGGTCAGAAAGACGCCTTCAAGAGCGCTAAGGGTACCTACTATAACAGGGCTTTCAAGGTAACAGCCGTGTTGTACTGGATGCAGGAACGACTGCTCTGTCGAACCATGAAGTGTATGGAAGAGGTGCTCGTTCACACCCAAAGTGCAGAAGGTGATAGCTCGTCGAATCAGAAGCGTAGGCGTGGTTCGCGCTGGTATGCAACAATCGTCTGGATGATGAACGATATCTGGGAGAATGGCAAAGAGCTTGGCTGGGACAAGCTGGAAGAGCTGGCACGGCAAGTCGGAGCGAAAGACAGTTATATCTCTGATCTTCACAAGATGCGTGATGGTCACGTGTTCCCACCGGATGAGATGCCCTTCGAGTGGTGGCCCTTTTTACGACATTTCACATTCTGGCAGCTTCGCGACCTGTTGATTTTGATGAAGCCCCTCATGCCATATAAGCCACCTATGGCTCCTGAAATGCCTGAAGGTGAGGGCGCTCGTGAGCAAGTGCAGGCGCTCAGACCCATGATCATGCCGATCAAGACGAATGTGAGGTTCTTGCCAAACATGCAGCCTGTACCTGTGAAGATCGGAAGTCGAGGGCCAGGAGTTGGTACGTACGCTCTCGGGGTGGGAGCGATGGCTGTGGGGAGTTACGCCCTCTACAAGCTGATTTCTTCGTGAGGTGTGTAATGTATGAATATGAAAGAAAAAGCATGGGTTCGCTCGGCGCTGATACATATACACCAGCCGGAACGCACACGTTGCCAGGTGGCGTTCCTTACTCAGGCATAGTCAATGTTGATATGGGCGGTGTCAAGTGTCGGTGCTATCACAATGCTCCACGAGAGGTTATTCTTCGGAGTAGAGTCCCATACGCGATGGAAATATCGCTTCCTGACCACGCCTTTATTTGCTCATGCAATCCCAGTTCGATATGTCCAGAATCTGTTCATCAAGGGATTGATAAGCGTGATCCTTGGCGGCAGAGGCGGTGTGCAGAGTGGTTTGAGAATTACGAGCAAGAGGTTGCTCAGACTATATCGTCCGAGCAGTTTCGTAGTGATATGACAGAACGTGTTCTCGATGTTTCTGGTATCACCGGAGCAGGCAGGGCATTTGCACAGCCTGCTGAATTCGTGCAGGTGTTGGCTGAAAGAGAACAGCGTTCTCGCGCCGTTACGATAGCATCGATTGTCGTCCTGGCTTTGGGCGGTGGTGTGCTGACGTGGAAATTTGTTGCAGATCGCAAGCGCGAGTCTGAGCAGGAGCAGCTCTAATGGAAGAGTATTACAGCTACAGTCCCGAGCATAATGAAGGCGCAAGAACGCTTTTTGTCGATATCGTAACAGAACCTGTCGGCAGGGATGTCGAACGGCTGTTCATGGAAGATGTGAGCGACCCGTTTGATATGTGGGATCGCATTGGTTTTTTGAAGCTGGTTCTCGAACGAGGGATAGAGGTTCAGCCGTGGGTTATGGAAGTTGCCATAGAGAGGATCGATCAGCTTCTGAACTCTGACTTCTATAACGCGTGGGATGAACCTAAGAAGTGGCACACAATCGCTTTGGCTAACAGAAGATGGTTGGCTAAATTGTTGGAAAAACTGTATTCTGAACAGTAGACGAGATTCGGGGCTTCTTCGATCGATTCGAAGAGCACACATAAGCTACCCAGGAGTCAGAGGGTGGCGATGAAAGTGAGGCATCGATGCCACGTTATATCCGGAAAACATACGGTCCTGGTGACATCGCAGCGCTTCCGCCGACAATTGGTTTGACCAGTCGTGCTCCAACGATCGGTGCAGAAGATGTTGGGAAGCCCATCAAACCAGCGTTCGGAGCGAAACCGCACCACCCGAAGCGTGGAAGCCGAGGGTGGCCTGTTGAGCAAGCAGCCCTATATGGACTGGGGACTGAGGGAGGATCACAGCATCCCTGGCTCATGCCTGTTGGTGCAGGTTTGGCGATCGGCATTGGTATTGCGTATTGGATGCGCAAGCGCGCAGCAGAAGAAGCGTTCTGAGACATAGGAGAAAACAATGTACGTACAAAAAAGTGAAGGTCCCGGAAGTATTGCAGCGCTCGTGCCTGGAGCGGCTTTGAGCCATCCGCCGACAATTGGATCGAATGCTCCTATTCGGGATGTTAATCACATCACCAGTGGTGCTCGTCCCATCCCCGCTATGTCTGGTGGCTGTGGCTGTGGAAATGCTGATCAGCCGCAAGCTGATGGAGGCATGAAGCGGTTCCTGGGGATGCTGCTGGTGCCTGGAGCCCTTATTGGTGGTCTCTATCTGCTCACAAGAGACCGGTAAAGAATGGGTGGCGAGATGTATGAGAATACAGCAGCGATGGGTGCAGCTTCTCAGGTTCTGACAATCGGTCAGCCAATTGCATTACTCTCGCCATCTGTTGTTCAACAACGATTGGCTCAGCAGCAAACTGAAGACCCCAGCGTCCATGCAGAGGAAGCGGATCTGCGTGAAGATGACGAGAGCGAACTGTTCATGTCGGATGGAGTTCCATGGTACGTCTGGGGTCTCGGTGGTGCGGCGGCTGTCGGTGTTGCTGCTTTTAGTGTGTGGTGGTTTGCTTATCGGAAGTCAGAGGAAGTTTGATGTATCAAGCAAGCACGAATGGTTCTGGTTGTTTAGGCTGCAGAACGCAAATGGGCGACGCTCCGCAATTGACGCAGTATAACATTAGTCAAGATGCCATTCGGGCGGTGATGCAGCAAGTTCAATCACAGACAGCTTCTGCTGTTGAAGAAATTGAGCAATCATCTGAAACGCAAGCTCCAGTTCAATCATCAGGCCTGCCGGGTTATGTTTGGGTTTTGGGCTCGCTGGCAGTGCTGGGTGGGCTTGGAACAGGTGGCTATTTCTTGTGGAAAAAGCTGCGAGGATAACATGCCTGTAAGCGATTCTGATGCGACGGAGTTCAGAGCTGCTGTCGAGGTAGGACGGCAAGAGGCTGCTCTGCACGAGCATCCATTGGAAGCGAGAATCTCCGCGCGAATGCAGGAGCTACGAGAGCACCCACAGAATCAGTATAAATGGTTGATTTTAGTGATGAGTGCGCTTGCTGGTGGTATGATTGGAAAGCGTGTCTTCCAAGGAAGATAGCCTGGAGAGAGGCCATGTACGAATACAAAACAAAGTCACAACAACCCATGGGACTCGTTCTGAATCCTCAGATGTGGAGTCAAGGGTTGGGCGTGATTCAACCATCGGGCGCTGAGGTATTCCGAGGTGGAACAGGCTTTACCGCCATGACGACACCTGGAATGGGCGTGATTCAACCATCTGAAGCTCAGGTCTTTGACAGCGGTGTTGCTATCGATGAATGTGCTAACGGTGGGTGTCAGAACGGGTATCTCGGCAACGTCTCCCCTAATGGCGGGTCATCGAAGCCGTGGTGGTTTTGGTTGGCGGCTGGAGCTGGAATCGGCGGCGCGTTGTATCTTGTGAGCAAGAGCAATGTCATGCGTGGTAATCCTGAGGACGCAGACATCACAGATTCGGATGCAGCACAACAGGCAGCAGCTATCGCTGTGCAAGCCAATGTTCCCATAATTCTTTGGGGTGCACCTGGTATCGGAAAAACATCGTGGCTCGAAGCCCTGGGTAAGGCCATGGGTGCCAAGGTCTTCACGGTGATTGGAAGCACCAAAGACCCAGCCGACATTGGCGGAATCATGAATATCGACGGGACCCTCATTCCGCCGCTGTGGGCGAAAGAGATTGAGCAGCGCTCTCTCAAGGGTCAGAGATCGATTTTGTTCTTGGATGAGTTCTCCTCCATGAGCCCGTTGGTGCATGCAGCGCTCCTGAGAGTTGTACGTGACAAGATCGCTGGTGACCTCGACTTCGATCCGAAGTTTGCTCCCCTTCAGGGTGATGCGGTTCATGTTGTTACGGCTGCAAACCCACCTGACATGGGTGCGGGATCGGTCGATCTTCCTCCCCCCGCTGCAAACCGTTTGATTCACATCGATTGGCCTACACCGACAGCTCTCGAATGGGGGTTGGGGCTTCTTACTGGGTGGAAGAGTCCGAAGCTGGCAGTACTCCCGAAGGATTGGCATCGTTCTTTGGCGATGCGAAGCGCTCGCGAGGATGTTGGAGCTTTCTTGAGTTGGAAGCAGGAGCATGTCCTGACCGTACCGCCAGACGTTTCGGATGCTGGGAAAGAATGGCCGTCTCCACGATCTTGGGAGATGGCGACTGAGGCGCTTGGTGCGGCTCGGGCTGTTGGAGCACCGAAGCTGGTTCAGTTCAAGCTCATTGTTGGTTCGATTGGTGCCGTTGCAGGCGGCGAGTTTTTCGAGTGGCTCGACGCTCGGAAGATGCCGGATGCAGAGCAGCTCCTTCGAGAGCCGAACACCTACGATATCCCCGATGACAGGCCTGACCAGCTCTTTGCTGCTGCCCGCTCTGTGATCGATGCTGTGAAGACCAAACCGACTGTGGAGAAGTGGGAGACGGCTTGGGACTTCTTGGAGAATGTGGCGGATAGAGCCGAAATGGCTTCGCCACCAATCGACATTAGGCCTTTCGCTGTTTTGGCAGATGCACTCATGAAGATGAAAGCAAGAGAGCCGAAGCTCAAGAAAGCGCCGATGCCGGATGAAGCTTTGATCAATCGTTTCCGCGTGACTGGCATCAACGTCTACGGTTGATTGGGAGAGCCAAAATGTACGAATATAAGCAAAAGCCTACTCAGGCTCACCAATATCCCAAGGCGCCAGCTCCGCGAATGCAGGCATTGGTTCCTCAGCAGCCTTTATCGCTGCATCCTGTTGTCAATCAGGCGCCGATTGAGCAGTGTGCTGGTTGCAGTGGGCTCGGTACAGCGCCAGTTCCCAATGGTCAACAAGGTAGGCCTTGGTGGTTTTGGGCGGCTGTTGGTGGTGGGCTCGGTGTTGGGCTCTACTACCTGAACAAGTCGGGCATGACTCGAAATCCTGAGGGAGCGCACTTGAGCGACATGGAGATTGCTCAAGAGGCGGCGGCAGTTGCTGTTCAGGCAGGCGAACCGGTCATCCTTTGGGGACCTCCCGGCATCGGAAAAACGACTTGGATAGAATCTCTCGGCAAGGCGATGGGCGCCAAAGTCTTCACCGTGATTGGAAGCACTAAAGATCCTGCCGACATCGGCGGAATGATGAATATCGATGGTTCTCTCATTCCTCCAAGTTGGGCGAAAGAGATTGAGCAGCGCTCTCTCAAGGGTCAAAGGTCTCTTTTATTCTTGGATGAGTTCTCCTCCATGAGCCCATTGGTGCATGCAGCGCTCTTGAGAGTTGTGCGTGACAAGGTTGCTGGTGACCTCGACTTTGATCCAAAGTTTGCCCCCCTTCAGGGTCGAGCGGTTCATGTTGTAACTGCTGCGAACAGAGCTGGAGAGGGTGCGGGGTCAGTCGATCTCCCGCCTCCTGCTGCAAACCGTTTGATTCATATCGATTGGCCCGAGCCTCCTGGGGTCTTCTATGCCCTCGGTCTTATTTTGGGTTGGTCAAAGCCGAAGCTCGTCTCGCTGCCGAAGGGTTGGCGTGATAGTGAAGCCGCGATGAGCGCCAAAGAGGACATAGCTCAGTTCTTGCGTGTTCGGCCTGATTTCCTTTTGGCCTTCCCGAAGTCCGAGAAGGAAAGAGGCGAGTCGTGGCCGTCTCCACGTTCGTGGGAGATGGCGGCGATAGTGCTCGGAGCGGCTCGTGCGGCTGGTGTTCCTCTCGATGTTCAGACCGAGTTGATGAAGGGTACCGTTGGCGATGGGCCTGCTCTTGAGCTGATGGCGTGGACCAAGGAAAGGAACATCCCTGATCCAGAGCTGCTTCTCAGTGATCCTGAGAGCTGGGACGTTCCGATTGACAGGCGTGATATCATCCTTGCTGCAAACCAAGGTGTCGTAGCCGCGCTCTATCGTAATTTCTCGGTGGATCGCTGGAAGGCGGCATTCGACTACGTCGACTACATGCTTCAGAAGGGTGTTTCCAAGGATGACATGGCGGTGCTCGTGTTCGATCTGATGAAGATCAAGAAAGAGCAGCCCGACCTTGCAAACGAGAGAATGCCCAAGTCTGTCCTCCGTCAGTTTATGGAATTCCTCAAGTCTACCGGTGTTCTCAAGGGTGGTAAGCGCAGAGCAGGTGGTCGACGAGTTTCCGCTAAGTAGGTGAGGATTGGTGGAGGCCTGTTGTGACTATCGTAGTAGACGTCGAATGCGATGGAGAAACTCATCCAGTAGAAATAGATTCAACTGGCGTGAGTATTCCGGTCCACGATATTGAGTTCGAGGAGACGGAGGTTATGCTCGGTGGTGAGCCGACCGTCTGCTACGATATTCTCACAACATTTCAGAGAGAGCCCCTTCTTGTCTTGATGCGTCTCAACCTTCTTTCCTATGAAGGTTGGCAGCAGTTATCCCTTGATTATATCCAGCATGCCCTTGACCAGATGGTTGGCGCTCAAGGTGTTCTTTTTGAGGAAGAAGAGGCTGTTCGCCAGTTGAGTTTCTATCTAAGATTGTTGAGAACTAAGCTTGGGAAGCCACTGGATCAGAATCGAATACAGTCATCTATTTCGTTGGCTCATGAAATCCAGGATTACTGGATGACTCATGACTCTGGGATACCAGAGGAAAATCTTTTCGAAGCTCTCTATGAGGCCGCAAAATGTTTAGGGTGGTTGAATTATGCGCTAGGAGCGGGGAAAGACGGGTTTGATGCGATGGTGGTTCAAGGTTTAGAACAAGTTTTTTGGAACGGAATATTGACCGTGGCCAATATGAGTCAAAAGGCAATATGGAATTTCAGTATGTACGAGGAACAGGAGCCCGAGATTCCAAAGCAGGAGGAGGCTAGGTGGCAATTGGAGCACACAATTGAGTTCATCGAGAGGGGTTTGGAGCTATAATGATGAAAACTGGAGAGAGCCATTGAGGCGCTCGAAGCGTAGCAAGAAAGTTAGAAATTATGTCCATCACAGTGCGTAACAATCCAGATGTAGCACGGTCGACAGATCCTTTGGAGTTCGTCAAGGCAGCGCGTTTTTACCTGGTGAAGCCTGATGAGCGACCCTACCTCGCATATGCGGCCATGAGCTTGGAGCTTGTCAACCGTCCTGATGTTGGAACGGCAGCGGTCGATTCGAGTTGGAGGATGTACTTCAATCCTGAGTTCATGATGGCAGGTGATGTGAGTCTTGCAGCCGCCATCATGGAACACGAGATTTGGCATCTTTTGAAACGGCATGCCGAGCGTGCCAAGCGTATGAATGTCACTCGGCGAACCCACACATTGTGGAATTTTGCTGCTGATGCCGAAATTCATAGCGATACGCAGCTTGTGGAGCGCATCCAAAAGATGATGCACCTCTACAAGGATGATAGTGAGCCGATTACGGCTGAAAGTACTTTCCAGATGGAGTCGGGGCTCACGGCTGAGGAGTACTACCGAGCCTTGATGGACAGGACTGAGATTCGAGAGTTCGATGACCATACGACCGTCATTATTCACCCACCCGAGCAAGACGAAGATGAGGGGGAAGATGGCGAAGGTCAAGGCGACGGTGAAGGCGAAGGTCAGGAGGGGGAGCAGGGCGACGGACAGCAAGGTGCTGGTGCTGGTCAAGGTGGTGAACCTCAGCAAGGTGCTGGTGCTGGTCAAGGTGGAACCATTGCGGATGAGGTTGAAGATCCCGAACCAGGTAAGTATCCAGACGGTACGGTTGTAAAACGAATATCGAAAGAAGAGGCGCAGGTTGGTGCTGGTAACAGCGGATCTAGCGCTACGGGTATTCCAGCAGCTTGGGAAGATGCTCCCACTGACGAGCATGTTGACCGCACAGAAGCTGACCGAGTTCGGAAGAATACAGCCAAACAGATAACGCAAGACAAGGCTCTTCAGCGTGGCACTACGCCTGGCGATAATATGATGAACTGGGCCAAGGAAGAGTTAAGTCCAGCAAAGGTCAACTGGCGAAACCAGTTGAGAAGCGCGATTCGTAATGCGATCAACTACATCGCTGGCTCTTACCAGTACTCGCGCTCTCGCATGAGTCGACGCCAGGTGCATTCACCAAAGGCGATCCTTCCTGGGCTCGTTCATCCAGTGCCTGAGGTCGCGGTGGTTATTGACACATCGGGCTCGATGTTGAGTGCATTTTCGAGTGGTCGACAGGCAGATGCCGAATCGCTGGGGACGTTGCTTGAACAGGCCATGAGCGAAACTCGCGATATCGTAAAGAGTTTCGGCGCGTCGGTAGGTGTACAGGTTTTCGCGACGGATACAGATGTTGCCTGGAGTGGCAAGGTGTTCAATCCCAATCAGATTGTGATTGCAGGTGGAGGTGGAACAGACATAACAGCGGGAATGAACGCAGCGTATAATGCACAGCCTCGGCCCCAGGCTCTCATTGTACTGACCGACGGCGCCACCCCTTGGCCTCCAAGCGCACCACCCAATATGACTACCATTATCGGTATTGTCGGAAGCAGTGAAGACGAGATAGAAGGAGCTGGGTGGGGGCTTCCTGATTGGGCCAGGAGTGTCATTTATATCACGGATGACTGATGTCTGTTGTCTTCAGGGTGCTCTGTGATGATTCGGTCCACGAGATCGAAATTACAGATAGCCTCGAAGTGGTTTTTCTCGACCATGATGTCGAATTCGACTATGCCGAATTTCAGCTCGGTGAGAGACCCACGGAATGTGTCCAGCTTCTCAGGAGATGGGAAGACAATCCAATCAACGTTATCGTAGATGATCTCAGTCTCAGCCAAGGCTTGCTGTCCGAGTTGGCTCTGATATGGGCTGAGCATTTCATTCCTTATCTTCGAGAGCAGGATGGCTGGAACGAAGAGGAAGAGGGAGACCTTTACCAACTCGTTTCAGATGCCAGGCTCGAAATGTCGTATGAGCGAGTTCTGGACTTGTGGAATCTGTCCAAGCATTACAAGGAAAAAGCTCAAGCGGTTCTTCGAGATGTCATGAAGATGAAGCGGCGTTCAAGGACTGTAACCACGCGTGTATACAGAAAGAAAGACATTCGCTATCAGTTGGTCTCCATGATCAACTGTGCTGTTGGAGCGCGAGCAGCAGCTCTTTGGGGAGATGGTGACGAGACGAAGCGCTACACTTTGTTGGCAAGCCAGTGTGTAGAGAAGATACTGGTGGCACTCCCTGACCTGTCCATTAGCGAGCGAGAGGAGATATTTGAACACGAGCAACATTGCCAAGTGCTATGCTCTATGGAGATGTTGCAGACTATAGCAGATCAGGAGTCCTGAGGATGGGCATTTTGCTGCGGTATATCTTGGAAGATGGATCGGATGTCGAGGTGTACATCGACAACGACCTTACTCCTTTTGTCAATGATCCTGACTTTGATGAGGTAGAAGAGCGCGCAGAGTACATGCTTGGAATGGATAGCCCTGTCATTGAGCTTATCGATCGCATAGAGGAGCATCCTGACGAGATTGTGGACAAAATGCTTACAGAAGGGTATTTGCAGCCGAGCAATGCTCTGTTTTATCAGGGGTTTGTAGCGTTGAAGAGACAGCTCCCTAACTTAAAAACTGTTTACGATAACCATGAAGAAGTGGAAGCGGTCATCGAAAAAGGCATGAGGCTGTTCAGTTCAAAGGAGAAGTTGAAGAACAAGGGGGTGAAGGGTTTTGCGAATGTAAATCTGATGTTCATGCGTCCAATCAGGGAGCACCTCGAAGGGGAGGCAGGCGAAGATGTGTTCAGTGATGCAGACGATGTGTATAGAACAAGGCTTAGTGCTGGAGGGTCTGTGGTATCTGGAGTTGTTTCGCTGCTTGATGGCATGTTGACATGGGTTTTAAAGAGAATGCGCACTTTCACCACCTTGGGGTATATAAGAGGCGCATTTAGAATGGCTCATTGGTCAGTAGCTGACAAGATCTGGGCTGATAAGTTCGGTCAGGGGTATTCCAGTGAGCATGCGCAATCAGATGCAGAGCAGGCGAGGAGAGATGAGTCTCGGCTACAGGCCTTGGCGCTTGTGAGACTGGCAGGAGATTGATCATGACTCTGGTTCTACAATTGCCGTGTACCGAAGATGGGACACTCACCCCTGTTGAAATCACTCGGGATTTGCAGATGAGTTTCTCGGGGTATGATATTGAAGAAGATTTTACCGAGTACGAGCTTGGAGGTGGCGAGTCTATATGTATGCACGCATTGTCCCTTTGGCAAGATGACCCGATCCGTTTTTTGTGCTCTGGGATAATTCCGCTGCCATACATGGGAATTGTTGCAGCTAACTGGGTCTCTACGGCACTCAGAGATGTTGAGTATCAAGTGGGCAAGCACGTTGGGTGTATTAAGGAATCCAAGAAACTGCTTAAAGCTTGCAGAAGGTTTTGGTCGAATTGGCGAAAGGCTCCCATCAAACAGGTCTACGTTGCAAAGCAGAACATGGTGACGTGTTGGAACAAGGCTTGCGCAGACAGGGATGAGAAGCATTACGGCACGCAATTCCCTTATGTGGTGACAAAGGCCGTAGACCTCGTTTTTGACTGTGCAAGTTTAGCCTTGGAGTCGTATGAGCCTATTTTGAATACGGGCATATATCCAGATGATATGGAGAGGAGCTTGCTCGATATTGCAAACACCGCAGCGAAAGTGCTCGTTGTGAATAGTCCTGGGTCTTTTGAATATGCGTACATGGGTAGTGACGGTGCGATTGAAAACGAGCTTGATACGATGTGGGGTCGGGATGCGGTCAGTGAAGTGAAGCTCCACTTGGCACAGAATGCGATTCAAGTGCTTGAGCACGTGAGGTGAGTAATGAGTATCTTCGCTGAAATTAACTGCGATGGAGAATATGTAACAGTTGAGTTTACCGAGAAAGGTGAGCTGTACTTCATTGATTATGATATCGATGATGATATCGCAGAGGAGATGATGGGCGGTGAAGTAGCAGAGTGCTTGGAGTTTGCAAATAGATGGGAGTTTGATTCTTTTCAGATGTTAATATGGTTTTTGGTTAGAAATGAATATAATGACTTGAATATAAATCCTGACATATTGAAAGATATACTCATAGAAGTGGGCTACTTTTTTATTTCCGTGCTAAGCGATTTGCTTTTAGATCTTTCAGTTATGTATAAGTTTGAAGATTTTGAAAGCAAAAATGTAGGAAGTGAACAGTACAAAAACGTTCTCACTTCATTACAAGAGATTGTTGGTATGAAGCGTTGTGACCTTATTAGCAATGTCGGCGTAGAATATTTAAACTATTACCAAGATACAGCAACCAATGAAACTGTGACAATGAGCGTTAGTTCGTTTTTAGATACTGTAATAAATGTGTCTGATCATATATCTTTAGGGATCAATAATAGAGAGGTTCAAAGCAAGAGCGGTCGTGGTTCAGAGCAATTCTTGTCGCAATCCTGGAATGCGATGGCAGAGTTTGCGTCAATGCTTGGAGCGTGTTTTAGGGCAGTGCCATATGCTTCACTGAAGAAGAGGCTTTTTAGTGTTTACAGGATTATGCAAACAGCTTTAAGCTATGGTTATTCTATCGAATTTGGGTACCTGGGTATAGGACGTATACCAGAGGTTGTTTGGCAGAAGGTGAAAGCAAAACAGGACCGTGTTCTTACAGGAGGAACTGTTTTCGTGATCGAGAGCTATATCAATGAGCGGCGGGAGCAGTAAGGGTTCAGGAAATGCGAAGTGATGAGAAAATTGTGGCGACGTTCTTCATGCGTGACGATGAAGCGATTCATCGTGTTGCGATGACCAATTATGTAAATCTGATTGTTGAGGACCACAGTGATGAAGAGGTTGATTTGGCATTTGCCGAGGTTGTATTCGGCGAGGCCTCTGAATCGTCGTGTTTGAATTTTGTTACTTTGTGGGAGCAGGAAGAGCGACTCAAGGCATTGAGCTATGAGGGTCCATTCCCCCTTCTCATCACGGTAAGGATAGCTCTTGCATGGGCTGCAGTGTTTGCTGGTGAATATGATGAGCAGTATTTTGATTTTGAGGCTAACACCTACGATTGGGCATACAATGAGGTGAAAGAGTATTTCGGCTTCATGCCAACACTGTCTCAGGTTGTTGAGATAGCGCAAAATGAGATCGATCGCATGCAGTCTCCTGGTTATGAGCCACCAGAGGATTATGACGAAGATACGGTTTTTGATTATTTGGTTAAAGCCATGTCTCTTATGTATGACAGTCTTACGCAGGCTGCACCGCAGAGGTTGATAAATGCGATATCAGCGGCAGATAGCGCAATAGTTGTTGCTCAATATGTCGATATGGGTGTGGATAGTGATCCTGACATGTTGGCTACGGATTCTCTTGGCTACACGTGGTCCAATATTGTCGGAAATATATGTAAGTCAATGGGTATAAAAAGCTTCAATGATATCGAAGGTGACATGGAGATGAGGCTCATGTACTCAATAAAGATGCTCGATGCCGAAGTGAAGATGTTTAAGCTAGCAGCGGATATTACAGCCACTCACCAGGAGGAACTCTGATGACTATCGAATTCAAAATCAACTGCGGTAATGGTCCGCAAGAAGCTCTGATAACAAATGACGGTGAATTGCAGATCCCTGGATACGATCCTTCAGAGGAGGAGGCTGCAGAGCTTTTCGGTGAGGAGAAGACGGGGTGCTACTATCTTGATGAGCTTTGGAATGAGTTCGTAGTCCCGCATCTGAAAAAAGAGGATGAATGGGATGATTTTCAGAAACTCGTCAGGAGTGGCGAGGAGTACTGGAATGGTCAGTTCATGGATCACCGATGGGGAAATGTATATGACATCCTTGATGTTTTCATTCCCTTGCTCAGGCAGGCGATAGGAGACCAGGACAAACAAGCAGTAGAAATTGCGCTGGCCATCAATTCGTTTCAGTTGGATCGTGTAGGAGATTACCCTGATATCGACTACGAAGAGGTTGACCCGTATAAAGAGGACCCCCCTGGCATCGTCACGTATGTGGAAGAGCGGACTCTGAAGATAGGCGACGAGGACCTTGCCTCGTGGAGGCGGGGTAAGATTAGGGAGTCGCGAGATCTTTATAATTTTGAATCTGATGTTACCGATATGGATGAGTTTGGTGGTGATTACAATGCGGGCGCCACCTCATCGGTGCTTCCTGCTGTTCTGAAGGTGTTTGGATTTGAGGAAGATGACACCGATAATATAGATGATCCTGAGGATTTTTACGATAAGCCTGAAGAAGATCTAACTGGGGAGGGTTTATTTGGTGTGATGTACGAGGTTATTCCTTGGCGAGAAGATGGCGAGCGGATTGTTGAAGAAGTGTCTGTAGTTGTTTACGAGGATGACAGTGACGTAGAGAAAGCCTATGAGTTGATTGAAGACATCAAGAAATGGCAAGACTTTGATGATGACACCATCATAACCAAGGTTCGCCGACTGTCCCCTAGTGAGCGGAAGAAGCAGGAAGCAGAAGGTGTTGATGAGACCATCGACCCTCTGTACCACGAGTGGGTTGAGCTTGAGAACTGGAATGATCGCCCTGACGATTTTGAGGGATAGTCATGAGTGTAATAATTGAAATGGAATGCGGTGATGAGCTGGTGGAGGTGGAGGTTTTTAAGGGTACGCATGTCCAGTTTGCAGACGAAGATGTTGAGTACGATGTCGAAACTGAGGCTGAGTTTGGTCAGGAATCAGTCTGTGGGGAAATGCTGGATTCGTTGAGGTTTGATCCGCGTTATCTACTGTCTGTTCTTTTGAGCAACGCCAGCGACAGGCAAGTCATCCTCTGGATGTTCAGGGTGACAGAGCATGTGAGTGAGGGGTGGGATAATATAAGAGGCTCTCGGACTGTGGATGATATATTCCAGGCAGTGTTGGGTGAGGCGAGCTGGGCTTTGGAGACTGGCGCTTACACATCATCGCTGGAGAAGTTGAGAAGCTTTGCTAGAATGGCAAATTCCCATACCGCTGGAACACCAGAAGAGTACTTGTACAAACTGAACCTGGACGAGCTGATAGCATTTATCGATGCTGTCAGGTTGTACTTGAAGCCGAGAACTATAGAAGGAAGTTGGCGTAAAGTAGCGGCCATGATTCCCGAGAAGGCCGCTGAAGCAGCAGTTTTAGGAGCATGGCTGTTTAGCTGGCGTCTCGTCTCTGTGCGGGAGGCTATGGAGCGCAGTAGGATAAACAGGATGGAGATATTGACTCAGATAGAGATGCTGGTTGGTATAATGGAGCAAGAGTCATGAGTATTGTGTTTGATCTTGAATGCGAAGGCCGGGTATTTCAAATAGAGCTATTCGAAGATCTTCACTATCAATTCGTGGATGAGGATGTCCAAGCTATGCTTGAGGTGGAAGCTGTGATAACTGGTGAGCCGAGCGAATGCTTGCAGATATTTGGAGCTTTGAGTTATCGTACGGATATTCTCATCAGAGAAATTGTAAGGCATGCATCGGAAGAGCAGTTGGTGGAGTGGGCCTTTGATGTTGTTGATGGGTTGGTGGATTCATGGGAGAATACTATTGGTCACACTGATATAAATAATGTATTTGAAGAAGTTGTTGAAGCAGCGAAAAACTCAATAGAGTTAGGGCGGTATACGGAAAAGCTGGAGCATTTACGAAAGCTGACAACTTCGGAGAAGCTCGATATTAGTTCATCGAAGCTGAATTGGTTTGGGACTAAAGGGACGTTGTATGCTGCAAATCTAGGACTAATTGTGGTGTTTGCCAACCTTGTGCGTTTGTATTTTACAGGGAAACGTGTTGATGTGGATATTACGTCTGAATCAGTATTTGATCACGCTGGAAGAGTAACAGGGATCTTGTCTGGTGGATTAGATGTTCGTCTTCCTTCTGGGTTGAGGGCTAGAGAGATATCGCAACAGACAAGGTATGCGAAGCAAGAGTTGGCGAAGCTGTTGCTGAGGATGATCGAGGAAGACTCATGAGTATCTTGTTTAATATCCAATGTGGTAATCGCATCCTGACCCTCGAAGCTTTTGACGATCTTCATGTTCAGGTAGCTGACCCTGAGGTGGAAAGCGAGCTTGCAGCGGAAGTGGAGTTTGGCGAAACGTCGATATGTCTGATTGAGCTAGGTATATATCAGGGGAATGGAAAGCTATTGTTGATGGCTCTTGATCACCGTGCGACGCTTGAAGAGGCGTTTGAGTGGGTAACCTTGTTGGTCTACAGGATGATAGATCAGTGGGAAGAGCTGCTTGGTGGGGATGACATTCTTGATATTATGAGAGCTGCTGTAGAGACCACTTCCGGTTCTTTTAATGATGATGGCGATTTGGATAGATTTGATGAGTTAGAAGCGATGCTGGAGTCAGAGCAGGTTGATGCGCTTGCGTTGGCCAGGCGCAAGAGGACGAAAGATGTGCGTTTCAAGGCTAAAGTCATCGAAATTGTTTTACAGTATATGAATGCTGTCACAGAAAACTTGGATAAGGATGAGTGGGACCGAAGGATGGCGATAGAACGACTCCGTGAGCCGTTGTCAACAGTATATGGTATTGGTGTACAGAAGCCATCAAGATCCAGCAGGCACCTGGCGGATTTCATGAGTGATATCTGGCGAGATGAAAACAACGCACAAGCATCACTTTTGATTCAAGTGCTGGAGAAAAGCCGATGAGTATCATATTCACCATAGCATGTGATGGTAGGCAAGCTGAGATCGAGGTCTTTCGTGATGGGACGATCGAATGGTTGGGTGATGTGATAGAAGAGGCTGAGCTTGAGCAGATGATGGGAGATACCGGGTATTCGTCGTGTTTGATATTTCATGAGCAGTGGCAGAAAAGGCCGATTAGCATATTTACAACGCAAGCAGGCTCTGTGCCGGTAGAGTTGCTGGGGTACATAGCAAGCATGTGGGCGCATGAAGCCTATATATTTCATACCGATGTCACATACCCACTAACCAAAGAGCAATTGCAAGAGCTAGAAGATGCGCGACAGTTTGCTGAAGACGCATTTCTGAGGGTGGTTCAAGGTCAGTCTTTGGATCTTGGTTTTGAGCAGGTTGGGGAGGTGTTGAGGCGCGTCTCTCAGTTATCATGTGATGTTGCGGATAACTATTACAGCGCTAGTGGCTCGTACAGTAAAATGCTCTCTGCAAGAGCTATGATGGAGCTGATTAATGTGCTCTTCATGTTTACTATTCGAGATAAGGTTGAGCCTCAGGATGATGTTATTGAATCAAAAATATATTCAATAGCATTGGATGTGGAGGATAGTTGGGCAAAGCATGTGGGTGACGATGAATGGTTTCCTCTCAGGAAAATGTTCGAGATCGCAGTTGATACGATCGAGGCCTATTGCGAGGGCGGATTGGAGCAGCCATGAGCTTGAGTAGCACTATTAGATGCGGTGATACAGAGATTGATGTCGAGATATTCGTCGATGGCTCCATTGAGTGGGATGCTGAGGTTCTTGAGGAGGAAGAGACTGAATCTATGCTCACTGGTGAACCCACTGAGTGTGTACAGCTTTTTGGTGGTGTTGCAGAAGAGCCATTGGAGATTTTTATTCTTCCTGAGATAACCAGCCAATATTTGATTGGCCTCATTGCTTGTGAATGGGTGGAGATGCTGTCCTTTTTTGACAGCAGGTGCGCGGATAAGATTGGATCGCATGACACATACTTTGGAAGGATTGCTGGCCTTTTGGATGTTGTGAACATTTTGAAGTATGCATTCGCTAGAGCAGCCGCTGGTGGGGAGCCTATCATGTCATCAGAGGAAATAGATAAGTATGATTTAGAGATTATGGAGCTGCGAAAAGAGAGTGTCTATTATTACACGGCTGGTATTACAGCGCATAGCAAAGCTATGATCGCTGTTGAACTGTTGTTGAAATATTTCAAAATAGCGTTCATGAAAGGTTGGCCAGAAGGGGGTAGTGTTACAGAGGCGTGGATGGTTAGAGATCGGGAAATGCCTTGGACAGCCAGAGCATTAGTGCTTGAGATGACTGATCAGGTGGTCGCATCATGGCTTTACAGTGACGAGCTTGATCTCCCTGATAAAGAAGTAGAACCAGAGATGTTTGAGCGGGCGTTTTGGATTGTCAAGGGTTTCCGAGAAGGAACTCTCAAGCTGTAGGAGCATGGGTCATGGGCCTTTACATAAGATATCCGCTAACTGACCAGGGTGAAGAATACGTAATGGGGATCGAGAGCCTGGGCTCGATGACCGGCTTCATTATGAGCCAAGAGGCTTATGAAGCAGATGACCCTGACGAAGCCGAGACGTTGGAGTTGTTTTATGCCTCACCTAAACTCGAAGAGCTGCGCAAACGGTTTAACGAGGGGCTATATAAGCTCTGGGCAGACAGTCAGTTTTTCGAATCGTTTCTTGCGGCGGTAAAAGACCAGGGCGCTCAAGGGCTGGGTGAAGGTGTAACGAGAGAGTGGCTCGCCGAAGAGTTGATGGGTTTCATTGTCGCCGAATGCTATACAGAGAGGGCGTACAACGAGGACGAGATCGATGTCTATCTCGGCCTCATCCGCGAATACTACCCTAAGCTCGGAATCCAGAGCGATGCGAAGCGTAAAGAGTTGCTGTTACACGAGGCAAAAGAGGCTGTCTTCCTTGCTTATCAGAATGGCGACATGGAAACCGCAGCAGCTCTTGATAAGCTGTTCCTCAACTGGGATTTGATTAAGCTGCGGATCGATTTCCAGGATACTATCGTTGACGATCCCGGCTACGTAACTCGTATTGGAACTTATCAGCTCTTTGCTGGAGGTGAGCTTGTCGAGGAGTGGTTAGCGAAAGTCAACAGCTTCTTTGAGATCTCTTCTGAAGCTCTCGATTGGGAGGTTGAGGAGGACTACGGTAGCGAAGGCCCTGCTGAAGAGGTCATGGATCTGCTGGAGTCGGTAGATTTGGATTACGATCCAATAGAAGATTTGGGATCACCTTCACAAATGTACCCTGAACCAGATGGAGAGGGGGCATATATCGTTTTTATTGATGGTGAAGAATTCGGAAGATATGAAGACAAAGAGGATGCTGAGGAACTTGGGGAGATTGTTGACAGTATGAGTCACAACACAGGCGAGCGTATCAAGTTCAGTATTGAAATAGACGGCGATTACGAGGGCGATGAAGAAGAGGAAGACTGGTAGGAGGCGAACGATGGGGCTCGTGATAGAAATACGGTACATGGAAGATGGTAAGCGCTGGACTGGTGAATGGGAGATTTGGGCCAACGGTGAGATAGCTCCATCTGAAGACTATATAGAGCAGATCGATTTGGACTTAGCCGAGGCAGAGTTCACTGGTGAACACGTCGATAGGTTGAAGTTTTACCTGAAGTACAAAGAACTGGGCATAGAAGCGCTCGAAACTCAGAGTGAATGGTTGGAAGCGTTCGCTGAGGCGCTCGATGACCAGGGGATAGACGCCTTTGATGAAGATTGGGATTTTGACAACGAGGATGTGGAGATAGAGACGGTTTACGACGATGAGATTCTTGATACTGAACAGTACGAAGATGTCAGGGAATCAAAGTTTTGCTTGTTGCTCAAAGGGCAGAGGCTTGCATGCTGGTTGAGAAAGCTAGAGGCGAGAGTGCAGGACCCTGTTGCACTGAATGTCGAGGTGTCGGATTACGGTGAGGACGATGGATGGGATCAATTTGCAGTACCTGATTCAGTTCGCAGCATCCTGGATTACTTCGAGATTGACGAACCGGAACCTGAGGAGCCGAAGATTATCAAGCCTGAGCCTGTCAAAGAAGAAGATGCGAAATTCGGCGTTTTGTACAAGATTAATGTCGAACATCGTGAGGATGAAGTCGTTGCCCCTTACGGAAGCGAGTTTGACGCATTGGAAGCTAAAGAGCTGAGTGATGCCGTCATAGAGCGCGATGGCGACGAGAGCTACATCCAAACATGGCATGTTCGGCGCCTTGAGTCTGGTGAGGAAGAGCTTGGTAAAGAACGTCGAGCTGATATCCGCTATCCTTGGGGTAAGGATGATCCACCTGAATGGATGGAGAAGTGGATTATTATGACCGACGAAGAGCGGAACTACGGTTAGGAGATTTATCATGGGACTCATTGTTGAAATACCGTACAAGGAAGATGGCGAGACTGAGTATCAGGAGTTTGAGATTTGGGCAAACGGCGAGATAGCTGTGCCTGATGACTACGCGGAGCAAAGCGATCTGGACTTGGCTGAAGCTGAGTTTACAGGAAAGCTCCCAGAAAGAGCTAAGTTCCTGGTCGAGTATAACAGCTTGGGTCTTCGAGGCGCACTGAATACCGACGCTTGGGCAACTTCGATTATTGATGCTGGTCAGGAGCAAGGCTGGGATGAGTTTTTTGCTGATGACAATGAAAAAGAGCGTGTTGTTGATTTTCTCAAAAGCTATGTTCTGAATGATTTGTCGGAAAGCGATGTTGTAGTAGAAGTCTTGCTTTCTATGATTGGCGAAGACGCGCTGAAAAAGTGGTTTGCAGATGAACTACAGGCCAAGGTAGCAAATGATGAGTATTATTCGGGTCTTGCTGAGCGCGCAAAAGAATATCTCGATGAAGGTGATATCGAGTTCACAAAAGATATTTACACACCTTATGGTGACGAAGCTTATCAAGAGCAAAGAATTGGAGAGTTTCGTGTTTATGTAATGGGTGAGGAAATTATACGTTGGGAAGTGAGGGTTTGGGCTCGAATTGTTAACCCGGTAGGTCTTTATGTTAACGTAGATGAAGAGGATGAGGGGTTTGATAAAGCAAAAGATGCTGGTGAAACACTGTTGTTTATCTTTGGAATCGACGAACCGGAAGTAGAAGACCCCGATCTGGAGGTTCCTGAAATCAGCGACAGTGATGATGCGCCGTACGGTGTTTTGTACCTGTACTCCGGTGATGATAACATGGAAGAGGAGACGGTTGTTCCCTACGATACCCTTGCCGATGCGAGGGATGCCGAAGATCTCAGCTTACTCGTGCTGGCCAGGGACGGCGAGGATGACGACTATGATGTGGCCATTGTTCGCCGTAAAGAGCCGGAAACTGACACGGATACTGCGGAGTGCATGGGTGATTTAGTGAGTGAGGACTGGCAGGAATGGGGATGGGTAGATGATTGGTGTATAGTAACCAAAGAGGAGCGTTGGAGCGATGTTAAAGCTTAGACTGAGGTGCTTTGGAACGCCGGTTGTCGTCAAGCTGCTTCCTGGTGGTGTAGTTGATTTCTGCAGATACGACATTGATGACGATTTGACAGAAGGGGTGATCACGGGTGAGGAGAGTGATTGTGTCCGTCTGCTGAATCTCGTTGAGGAGTTCGGGCTGGCTGGCATCAAGAAGGATGCTGAGTTAATGAAGCTCGTTGCGAAGGCGCTCAAGAAGCAGGTGCCTGATCCCTCTGAATGGTCCATGGAAGAAGTTGGAATTCTGAATGAGATCTACAGAGCCGCTCCGTTTATTGAGAGGATTGAGCTTGTAGAGAAAGAAAAGGAATCGCATGGTTTCCAATGGATACGTGGCGGGGCTAGGCGACCTCACAAAAAGAAGAAGAGATTTTTCATACCAGGAAGGCAGAAGAGTGTTGTGAGTCTCCCAGAGTACGCTTTGTATTTGGCGAGCTTGCAAGAAGAGGCGTTGCCAAACAAGACACTGCCAGACATCGTTGTGAATCACAACGGCTATACAGTTGAAATGCTGCGCACCGACGATCCACGATTGGTCTACTTTGATGATAGTTGGAACCTCGACGATCTGAGAGATCCAAACTATATTCACAATGCAATTGGGAATGAAAACTCAGCAGCGTATATGGTTTCAAAGGGGAAGAAGCCGGTCGCAATAGCGTGGGTGTGGCGAAGTGCTCCAGTCGTGAAGGAAGTTAAGAGCACGTGGCGTAGAGAGCCGCTTGTGTATGATAAGGTTGTTGATATGAAGACCGGCCCAATCGTTGTCATTGATGCGATCCACACCATCTACGGCAGCAGGGAAGCCAACAAGAAGATTTTGATGGCTTATGAGGCTCTTGCGAAAAAGATGGTACAGGTTGATCCCACGATTGATCAAGTTCGTGTTCAGAATGACGAGGTCTCACCATTCGAAGTGCAAGAGCTTCTCGGCTCTCGTACAAGCCCATGGCCTGTCATAGCGGTGGAAGAGGAGTTCAATAAGGGTGAGGAGCCTCTTTACGAGCATCCTTTGTTTGACAAGATGTCTCAGGGGTATGGTCAGACACAGTGGCTGATGGCAAGCCGAGAGTGAGGGTGGTGTGACACGCTACGATTACATCACAGAGCTTGATCCAGGATTCAACGAAGGGAAGGCTCGCGTGTCACTACCAGCGCAGGTTCTTGAGGTTTATGGAACCCCAGAAGAGGCCAGGCAGTACATTGCCGAGGAGTTCGGCCTTCCCTCGAAGCCGCCTCCTGTCTCTGTTCTCCCACCATTCGATATTCGTAGCGGGCCAGTCCGCACTGTAACCATCTACCCCGCCAATGGCGGTCGTCCTCAGGATGAATTGTCCGGTGTCGACCTCGGAACGAGAAAATGGCTTTTGACAATGGGTTCTGTGGTTGCGGGGTTTGTGGTGGCTCGTGTGGCGATTGCAGCTCTTGATAGGTAACGGTCATTTGTTTTGACATCCTCCCCGCCCTAAAGGACGGGGATTCCTGAGGAACGATGCTGAGAACGCCCTACAGAGTGGTTCACGTTTCTACGAGACGAGCGTTTCCGAAGCTTGCTTCGACTGCGTCTTACAGTCTCTCCACGCGCTGGCAGGGCTTGACCAGCCCCCAAGATGTTCTTTGCTGCATTTTCGTCGCGATCGTGGTGTGTTCCACATTCGGGACACTCC
>Ga0180433_10000785_pt1 | contig 53874 bp, 46 predicted proteins | sample SS_ome_8_FD_132980 | JGI IMG/M metagenome (GOLD analysis project Ga0180433, IMG submission 132980) | Hypersaline lake sediment archaeal communities from the Salton Sea, California, USA - SS_1_D_1 metaG | ecosystem: Environmental > Aquatic > Non-marine Saline and Alkaline > Hypersaline >...
CTGTTCAGCAAAACCGGCAGTGATAGCATTTAAATATGATTTATCAATTTATTCTTACTGCCGGGGTGGCGGAATCTTAGTTTTATTTCAGCACCTAATTTTTGTTTTCCCTCTTTAAGGTCGCTTCGCTAAAACAAAATAAGGCGCTTCAACTAATAATTAATCATGTCTCAACAAAAATCCCAGAACATGAGTCCTGAAAAAGCTGAAATTCTTGGTCTTCTTTGTGCAGAAGGTTCTTACTATAATTATATTTCTAATTATTGGGAATATGATAAACGCAGAAAAAAGAAATATCTTAGGAAAAATAAAAGAAGCGAAGGTATTGAATTTAACAATAATGATTATGCTCTTCTTAATCGTTTTCTGAAACTTTTGGAAAAGGTTTACTCATATAAGAGGAGAGTTATAGGTGTTGAGAAATCAAGAAAAATTGTGATTAAAAGACAAAATGTAGTTATTGATATTTTAAAATATACTTTACTATATAGACTCAGAATAAACAAAAAACTTGAGACCTATAAGTTTATAAAAACTATAAATTCTAATAAATTTAAGGCTAGAGCCTTTGCCGGGGTAAAAATAGAGTATTAAATTCTATTTTCTCGATGGCGGAACGGCTCAACGCGCCAGACTTGAAGCAGATGTTAAGAGCATTGCTTTCGGGCAACGCTGTGACTGGAAGACATCTGGTGGGCGAAATGCATGAAACAGGCAGAGCCTGTTTCCGGCTCGCAGGCCCGTGCAGGTTCAAATGACCCTTTTCCGTGATGTTGATTCAAAAGCGTCAACGGAAAAACGGATTGAGAATCCTGTCCCCGGCGCTATCTATCCCTTTCTTCAAAAGAAAGGTCTAGATGTCACTCCAAAGAACGAGTTACATATTTAATATATCTTTTTATTTTCTCTCAATCTCTCTTGGCTCAGTGCCCGTGCAGTCAATGATGGTGGAGGCGGAACCAGCAAGCTGGCCGGCATCTATTATGATGTCCAGTTCCCTGCCGATGTCGCGGGGTATCTCGTTTATGTTCGCTATAGTCGGCTGGCCTGAAAGGTTGGCCGAGGTCGTGACGAACGGCTTTTCTGATTTCTGTATGATTTCGGTGAGCTGGTGGTCGGGTATCCGCACGCCGAGGGAGTTTGACTTGCAGGCGTTTTCCAGCAGGCCGGTGCTCTTCTTCCTGAATATCAGCGTGAAGGGCCCGGGCAACCGGTCAAGGACGCTGGTGTCAGGAACAATGAGATTCTCGACAATCCACTTCTTTGAAGGCGCTATCACAGAGAGGGGGTGCTCTGTCTCCTTTATCCCCCTTATCCTCCCGACTGCCTCACGCTTTGTCGCATCGCAGCCAAAGCCATATACCGTATCCGTCGGGTAGAAGAACACATAACCCTTTTTTATGCACTGTATTAGTTCTATTTGAAGACCTGTTTCCTGCATTATCTTTTCAAGACTAAAAAATCTCATAGCAATTTATTTGTCGTGAAACAATTAATATTCATGGCAATCTTTTTCAATGCAAGGCTCAGGAAACTCAGAGAATCCATGAATTCTGCTGGTCTGAGCAACGTGCTTCTGACAAGCGCAAATGACATCTATTACTACACTGGTTTCAGGGTTTCTGATGGTGATAGCTTCCTCAGGGTTGGAGTGGGTTCAAGGCCCGTGCTCTTTGTTTCACCGCTTGAGAACGAAGCATCTGAGCTGAGGACAGCCGAGGTCAGATTCATCAGGAAGCTCAGGGAATTGGAACTACCAAAAACAATAGGCTTTGACGAACACAGCATGACTGCTGCAGTGTATGAGAAGCTGAAAAGGCTGAGCAGGCTTCAGCCTGCTGCGGCTGCAATCAAGAAGCCGAGAATGGTAAAGGACAGCCATGAGCTGGGGCAGATAAGGAAAGCCGTTGCTGTAACTGCAAAGGCGCTGGAATCGCTCAGTCTTGCTGGCAGGAAGGAGCTGGATGTCGCAAAAAGCATTGATATTGGTTTCATGGAAAGGGAAGCGGATAATGCATTTGACACCATCGTGGCGTCGGGTAGAAATGCGGCGTTTGTGCACCACAGACCGGGGGCAAAGAAGATTGGCGTGAAGGAGCTGGTCATCATAGACCTTGGCGCGAGGTTCAGGGGCTACTGCGCTGATGTGAGCAGGACTTTATGCCAAAGGCCTGGAAGAAAGGAAAAGGGGCTTATTGAGGGCATCAGCAGAATGCAGTCTGAAATCATGGATTACATAGAGCCCGGGAAAACAATGAAGGAGCTGAACAGTATTTATGAAAAGCTGATGAAGAAAGAGGGCTACAGGGTTATGCACGGGTTCGGGCACGGGGTCGGTCTTAATGTGCATGAAATGATATCAGGCGAACTGGAGAAGAACATGGTCATTACGGTTGAGCCGGGCGCTTATGTTAAGGGGTTTGGCGGCTGCAGGATAGAGGACATGCTGCTTTTGGGAAAGAAAAACAGGCTGCTCACAAAGAAAATCAAGCAGCCATTTCATTAGCCTGTTGCCCTGAAGAGGCCGGCTCTTCGGGCCTCTCTGGCTCTTCGCCGACAGGCGCTGATATGTGCTTTACTATTATGACATCGCCTATTGCCTCCACCATGGTGAAAGGTATTATCAGACCCTTCTTGTTCCCTACCAGTTTTGAAAGATAAGAGTTCTTCGCTGCCTTGACCACAAGCGACCTTACCTTGAACCTGTTGAGGTCACACTCTATGTCTTCCACCTTTCCGCAGTATAGACCCCTGTCAGTGAAAACATCCCTTGTCCATGTGTCAGAAGCACTCGCCAGTTTAATTGCCATCTAAACACCTCCAAATTTAACCCATGATATTAACTAAGAGTTTAAATTTAAATTAGTTATAAGATTTAAAAGGTTATAGTATCATTGCCGGGGTGGCCGAGACTGCTTGATTGCAGCGGCAACGGTTTAAGGCGCAGAACCCTTTTCGGTTCAATCGCTTCAAAAGCGTTCACGGAAAACGTAAAGGGTGCGTAGGTTTGCTAAACCTGTGGGCACTGCCCACCTGGGTTCAAATCCCAGCCCCGGCGTATGGTAACAAGGGTACGGTTTGTTACGTTGTGAGAAATGGTAAAGTACTGCTTATCAGAAAGAAGAAAGGTATTGGGCAAGGAAGTTTCACTTTGATGAAAAGGCTGAAAATCCTCTGAGGCATGATATCAGGGAATTATGAATGCGACTACCGGGAATCGAACCCGGGTTACTGGCTCTTTCCTATTTCTAATGGGAAGCCAGTGTCCTACCGCTAGACTATAGTCGCTCTGTTTTTATTTATAAATCTCTTTAAAATTAAAACTTAAGTGATGGGCCGGTGGTCTAGTGAGGGCCTTTTTACAGGACTCTTCCGAGTTCCTCCAAAAGCCTCTATGGAAAAACTTGTAAAAAGCTCCTGGAAGTATGACGCCGCGCTTACAACGCGGAGGTCGCAGGTTCAATATGACCCTTTTCGATGCACGCTGCTCAAAAGCGTTAACGGAAAAGGAATGAAAATCCTGCCCGGCCCATGGGCCAGTAGATCAGTGGTAGATCGCTCGCTCGGCATGCGAGAGGCCGTGGGTTCAAAACCTGAAACCTTTCTTTCAAAAGAAGGGTTTAAGGCTCATCTCCAAGAAACTGTCTGCAAACACATACTATGAATAATACAAAGTTAGCAGTTCAAACTGCTAATTTGTAACTGAAAAGGCAAGTAAGCCTTGGGGACTGTGCCTTTCCCAGGAGAGAATCCCACCTGGTCCATTCTACGGAGTAATACAAAGGCAAAAAAGGAAAGGTTTTACTAATAGCTCCAGTACTGGCAGTCACCGGCTACGCAATCGTCGTCAACAATATGGACTGTCCATTGCCCATAGCCCGGTATGGCCATGTTTGCCCAGAAGTTATTGCCTTCCTCGTCAAGGAAGTAGTAGTCTATGGTTATAGAGCCTTCCGTTGAGCTGTATGAATACCTTACCTGGCATGCTGCCTGTCCCTGATAAAGCGTGGCTCCCAATAACTCCAGTGTGCCGTATTCAGATGGAAACTGGTATGAACCGAGCATGTTTTCCTCTGTGCACCACAAAAGGCTTGTGGCCCCGCCGCCATTGTCTCCGCCAGTTGCTGTGCAGCCGGAAACAAGAACCGCAGCTGCCACCAGCCCAAAAACCGCCAAGAGTTTTTTTTCCATAATTATATTTGTCTTTAACAGAATATAAATGACAGTTATTATGATAGCCGATGTCCTGAACAGGCTGAAATGGACTGAAAAACTGCAAGCTTGTCATCCTGCAGAGGGGAGCGCCCGGTGAAAGGAAAACGATAGACGGTAGCAGGATAACCGAGCTAAAGAAATCATATCTGACTTATGAAGACGGCAGTAGGGAGACATTCATCCCCTGCACAGGGTATTGGAGGTCATCTCGGGCAGGGAAGTGATATGGAAGAAAAGAAGCGTTTCTGGGAGATAGATGCCCTGCGCGGGGCTGCGATAATAATGATGGTTGTTTTTCATTTTCTTTTTGACCTCAATTATTTCAGCGTCTATCCTGTTGGCGTATACACGGGGTTCTGGTGGGCCTTTGCCCGTGCAACCGCTACAGTTTTCATTCTCCTCGTCGGCATATCGCTGACGCTGAGTTATTCAAGGGTCAGGGAATCCATGACGTCCGGGCAGATTAGCATGAAGTATGCCATTCGGGGAATGAGTGTTTTTGGTTATGGCCTGCTAATTACACTTGCAACCTGGGTTTTACTGCCCAGCGGCGTAATCGTTTTCGGTGTGCTTCATTTCATCGGCGTAGGCATAATGCTCTCAAGGCCGTTATTGAACAGGAAATGGGCGAATCTCGGATTTGGCATAGCGCTCATTTGCATTGGTATATGGTTCTATTCGCTTAGGTTTGGTTTTCCATGGCTGCTGTGGCTGGGGCTCAGGCCAGCCACATTCTACACTCTTGACTACTTCCCGCTGCTGCCCTGGTTGGGTGTCATGCTTATCGGAATTTTCATTGGGCACAGGCTTTATCCTGGGGGAAGGCAGCGTATCAAGGAGCGTTCGGGGCCCGTAGTAAACCAGTTGTCATGGCTCGGCAGGCATTCTTTGTTTATCTATTTCATCCACCAGCCAATACTGATAGCACTGCTATATGCAGTGGTTTTATAAGCCATAAAGAAAAACCTGATTATGGACTACATGAAGGTGGGCGCTGTCATGTGTCTGCGTCAACTGAGAAGATATTCTGAAATTATCAGCGCTGCGAACCCCTTTCCTGTGCCGAGAGGAACCATAGAAGATGAAAGAAGGACTCATCTGATGCATGAAAGGCCGGGTTTTGTTGAGCCCCCAGCCCCAGCGCTTTGGGGCGGCGATGTTTTTGATGTATACAAAAGGCCTGTAATACGTGAAGCAACAGGCAAGCATAAAACACGAAAAAGGGACAGTGCCTTTGTCTCCGGGCCTGACGGCGTTGAGCATCTTGATATCTATGCCTAAACTCTGATAACATCGCCGTTTTCCGGCGCTGCTGTATCCATGCCCATACCCTTTAGCTCATTGGCGAACTTCTCGGTCTGGTCACCGTGGACAAGCACGGTCTTCTTTGCCCCGACCTTCCTGATGAATTCAATCAGGCTGTCCCTGCCGCAGTGCGCGCTGAAGTCCATGAACCTTATGTCCATTTTCGGCTTGATGTCAAGCCCTTCATTGACATATCTGCCTGTGTCCAAGAGCCGCCTGCCAACCGTTCCCTCAACCTGATACCCGCTCATGACCATTGCGCAGTTTGCCTTGTCATGAAGTTTTTTCACATAAAAGGATATCGGGCCGCCGTTAAGCATGCCCGCTGTTGTTATTATAATACAAGGCTTTTTGATGACTTCGTCCCTCTGCCTTTGTCCCCTTATCTTCCGAGCGGCACCAAATGCCTTTGAAAGCTTGCCCGGTTTGATTATGGAGCTCGGGTGTGATAAAATTGCCCTTGTTGCGGATATGCCCATTCCGTCCATGCATATCTTAAAACCGAGGTCATGCATCATTACAAGAAGCTCCTGTGTCCGGCCTATCGCAAAGGCCGGGAGTATCAGGGTTCCGTCATTATAAAGGGTATTCTGCGCCAGCTCCCGCAGTTCTTCCCTCAGCTGCTTTCTGTCCGGATGGTTCCTTTGCGAGTATGTGGTCTCGGTTACGAGAACGTCTATGTTTCTGAAGTCCATAGAGCCTGCCTTCATAAGGTCGGTGTCTACGAATTTTATGTCCCCGGAATAGAGTATCCTTTTGCCTCCGGTCTCCAGAAGTGTCATTACGCTTCCGGGCACATGTCCCGCATTGAAGAAACTGACCCGGGAGTTTCCTGCCCTGAACTCCTTTCCGGTATTGATTTGTTTTTTAAGCCTCTCCATTTTTTTGACGTCATCAATAAGGAACTGCGGCTTCAGTCCCTTTTTTCCCTGAACCTTGATTGAATCGCGGAGCAGTATGGATGAAAGAGCAAATGTGGTGGGCGTCGCGTAGACGCTTCCTGAATATCCCTTTTTGTAAAGCCTTGGCAGATAGCCCGAATGGTCAAGATGCGCATGCGACAGGAATACGGCTGTCAGTTTATTTCCGGGTTCCAATGGAACCTTCATGTCCTGGACATCTATGCCGTAATCAAAAAGGAACTTTTCATTTCCGGAGTCCACAGCAATGGCTGCCCTGCCGACCTCTCTGCCACCACCCAAACAAGTGATATTGACCATGAAATCACCGGTAAGTTAATATATTGTCCCGCACTGACTTAAACACATGATTTTTAGAAGCTTTAAAGAAATGGAAACAAATAATATATAATTGTTGGTGGGTCACATGGTGCTTGACTGGCTGATTTTAAGGATTCCGGGGTGGAACAGGAAAGTAAGGAAACTGAGAAAGATGTGGGACAGGTCAAGGGAGCATGCACTGACCAAGAAGGGGACCCTCAGGCAGTTGGTAATGCAAAAGCTTGACTCGGTAAGCGCCCAGCTCAGGATGATTGAAGAGCAGCCGCTTACAAGGGTGCAAAGGAAAAAATTCGCAAGGGAGATAGAGATTGTTCTTGCTGAGGTCAAGGTTATGCTCAAAGGCGACTCCGGCGACTATACAGAATCTGCCCTCGCCAATCGTGCCAAAAGAAAGAACCTTTTTACCGGTAACGGCTGACGCCGGATAACAATATGGCAGGCTGGCAATAACGGATATTAATTGTTGACAAAAACGTTCACGAAAAAGAACCTTTTTACCGGTAACGGCTGACGCCGGAGTAACCTTTTTAATTATGCCGGCTACTAATTCTTATGAAGTTGGCTATTTTGGGGCCTGGCCCAAAGAAGGCAGGTTATTCAACCAAAAGGCTCTGGGAAGAGGCAAAAAAGCAGTTCACCTCAGTAGAAATTGTGCCTGTTATCAAGGTCAAGCTTGTTGTGGGAAAGGGCATTGATGCCCTAATCGGCAAAAAGAGCCTCAAAGATTTTGACTACATGCTGCCGAGGATTGATTCCAAGAGGGCCCAGATAGGGTATCCTATCGTAAGGTTCCTTGATGATATGGGGGTGAAGAAGCCCTATCCCGCAGAGACCATACTAATAGCGCACAATAAGTTCCTAACCCTGGAGGAGTTTGCCAAAAACGGTATAAGCGTGCCCGAAAGCTATCTCACAGGTTCAAGGGAAAGCGCACTTGAGATTCTAAAAAAACAGAAGATGCCGGTGCTGCTGAAAATACTTTCCAGCTTCGGCGGGAAGGGTGTTCTGATGATGGAAAGCGAAGAGGCTGCAAAAAGCGCCATAGACACCATGAAAACGCTTGAGCAGGACATATTGATTGAAAAATACATACCGAACCCGGGCGAGGACATAAGGGGCATAGTTGCCGGCGATGAGGTCATAGCATCCTTCAAAAGGATAGCCGCCCCCGGTGAGAAGAAAGCCAACATAAAGCTCGGCGGAAGGGGCGAGGCATTCCGACTTACGGACGAGATGAAGGAAATATGCATAAAATGCGCCGAGGCCATAAAATCAAAGATATGTGCTGTTGACATGATTCAGGGAAAGGAAGGGGTGCATGTCATAGAGGTTAACCTGAACCCCGGACTTGAGGGCATTGAAAAGGCAACCAACGCCAACATAGCAGGCAAAATAATAGAGTTCGTCAGGGAAGAGGCAAAAAAATAGAGTCCGCTTGGTCACTGTTCAGTGAAACCCGGCGATGCTTAAATTCATTACAGCCTGCCAATATCCTCCGGGTTTATTATCGGCTTCCTGAACATGGCTGAGTCATCGCTAAGCCGCGGACAGGCGCAGTTGACAAGGCAGTCCAGCTGCAGGCCCATGAGCTTGTTGGGTGATATCTCATCCATGACTAATATACAGGCCCCTTTGCCTTTGCTCTCCAGCATTTTTTTTGACTTCTCTGCTTCGGCGGCATGCATCTGGCCCTGCTTTGTTGAGACAAGAACGCCGAAGTTCCGGGATTCGCTGGCCTTATGCACCTTGGCTGCGTGTATTATCTCCTGCCTTCGCTTCTCATTGCCCATGTCCCTCAGCTTTCTTGTTTCAATGTCAAGGAATAGCACGGGCTTGCCCACCTTCATCGCGAGACCGAGGGGATGGAAAACACCGGAGCCTATGAATAGGAAGGAGTCAACGAGCCTCTCAAAGGGCTCTGCGGCAGAGAAGTCGCATCCAAGCACCTGCCCCGGATACTTTGCTCTGTTTGGCTGGCCGATGAAGACCTTTTTCCTGCCGCCTTGGGCTGACTGAAGATACTTCTTCGCTGGCTCAAGCGCTTCTATGAACTGGAGCGTTGTGACAAGGCATATCTTTCTGTATGGCTTCAGGCTCGGGGCATGCCTCTTCAGCAGGGGCACAGGGTCCAGGGGGATTCTGTATTCATTATAAAGAACAGGAACCTCTGTTTTTATGCCCATGTCACTATGACCTATATGGACGAGCAGTTTGCAGCCAAGGTCCTTTGCCTCACTATCCCTTAGGTCACAGGCACCGTAGCAGGGCTCTGCTGAGAGCAGTGCCTTAATGCCATGTTTTTCAAGCCCGGAAACAATATCATTATCAATGGCCTTCATCTTAAGCCCTTCAGGCACCTGGAGAAGAACCTTCTTTGCGCCGCGTTTCTTTATCCTTGAGGCAAGATTTTCAACGTCCATAATTAAATAGGCAGGAAAGGAGTTATAAGCTGCTGCTATTGTCTCCGCTAAGGTTTAAACACAAACGAAATCACAACAACCGCAACTACCACAGCAACAACGGCTATGATTATCCATGTGCCGCCGGCTGCCGGCGCATCATTGCACTGTGCACCCGAACAGCCGTGTTCGCAGGTCGTTGTAGTAACCCATGCCGTTCCGTATTCATTGCACTGCTGCAGATTGTCCCCCGAGCAGCGCATGTCACTGGGCGTGCATACCGTCTCATCGGTCGGGCAGTCGTTGGGGCAGTTTTCGCTGGTTTCCCCCTGTTCCGGCTCGCAGGTGCCGTCATTGTCGCAGGGAGCCGCCCCCGCACCCTGGCCTGATATGGTGAAGTATGAGAATCCGGGTGATGTGGCCTCATAATATACGTAATCATCGTCCTCGTCAAGTATGGATGTTTCCAGCTCATTCCACTGGCTATCTGCCCATCTGTTAAGCAAGACCGTGCTCTTATCTATACTATTCTGCTCCATCCATGTCTTGTTCACCTTGAAGTTGATGATTATGTTTTGGATATTCTCTTCATCCAGATTGTTTGTGCTTATTTCCATGTAATGGTAAACATTGCCCGATACCGTTTGCGTCACGGTGGCCGGCTGTTCTGCAAGCTTTTCAACGGTTACCTTTACATCGTTTGCCTCATTTAAAATCTCTATCTGAATCTGGGTCAATTCGATGCCTTCCTTGTCTATGAGCATAATGACAGGTGTGTTGGGTTCTATCTTGTCCCACAACCTTGACATACTTGGTTGTATCGAAGTGGGGGTTACATTGCTGCTTCCTATGACTGTATACGTAGTTGTTGCAGAACCCGCATTTCCTACGTTGTCTGTTGCTGTGCAGGTTGTTGAGTGTGTTCCTGCGCTGCTTCCAGTAGGGTTGGCGGTGTAGATTGTGGATGCCATACCGGATAAGGCATCTGTGGCCGAGCATGAGCATGTTATGGAGCCTGCAACCCCGTCAGTACAGCTGAATGTGACAGACGGCACGCTCTTGTCTATCTGAAGCCAAAGGGCTCCATCCCCGCGTGTAAGATTGCTGCCGGAGAAAACAGAGCCATCCGCGCCGCCTGACCAGCCAATCTTGGCGTGTGTATAGTTTGCCTCGATTCCATAGAAATCAACCCCGGTTGCGGATGTATTCGAGCTGTTTTGTGTGTATGTAACCCCGTCATCGGTACTAAGCCATAAGGTATAGTTATTGATGGGCTCTGATGTTGTTGGCGCCGTCCAGTTAAATGTTACATAGCCCTCATCATAGTTCACATAAGCTAATGATGAAACGGTTGGGGTTGTAGCAGCAGCCTTCTCTACTGAAAACCAATGTGAGCCGTTGGCCCATGTAAGATTGCTGCCATGAACAACCATACCGCCGTCATCGGCCAGCCACTGGACCCTGAATGTGTAGTTGGCTCCATTGGAGCCATAGAAATCAAAACCTGTAGCCGAAGTGTTTGTGCCATTTTGTGTATAGGTTGTGCCTTTGTTTGTGCTTATCCATATTGTATAATTTTTGGAAGCCGGGCCCGATGCGTATGACCAGTTTAGGGTAACGTAGCCATCCGTATCATAATAGTTGCTGCTGTTGTCAGTTATGTTAAAGCCAGAGGCTGCGCTCTTGTCTATAACCAGCCATTTCCAGCTTGAGTTGTAGGAGGCCTTCTGGCCCGAAGAGCCCGTGTTGTTGAACGGCTCTATGAGAAATGTCCAGTTTCCGCTTGTTCCATGGAAGTCAAAGCCATGGATTATGTTTGCCCCAGAAATTGTGGCAGAGGTGTTTGTTCCGTTTGTTGCGTAGCCGGCCCCGCTTGATGCCCAGACAGTGAAGTTCTGCGCAATGACTTGGCTTGAGCCGTTGACGAATGTCCAGTTGAGGGTTACATATCCGTCAGTGTCATAATGCGTGGTCGTGTTTGATTCAAGGGCCATAGGCGTGATGAGGCTTGCCCGAGGGTCGCCGGCTGAAACATATGTTATTAGTACAGCTAAAACAGCCGCACAAAAAAGATAGGCAAACAGTCCCCTCCGCATATACATTATATTGTTTTTTTTGCTTAATAAAGTTATTCCGTTTGCGGAATGACGTATGCCCAAAACCAAGCTTTTAAGCCCTTTTCCGCTATTTTTGTTATGAACCGTGATGGTAAAGCAGACACGGGAAAAGGCTCTGATATAAGGGGCTTCCACAAACTAAGCCCGGACGAAAGAATGGAGAAGCTTAAGCGGTTTGCGGGGCTCAGTGACGGGGAGGCCGAGGTTCTGCGCAAGACCGGAGCCCTTGACATGGGCACAGCAGACCGTATGATAGAGAATGTTGTCGGTACAACCGAACTGCCCCTCGGCATCGCGACCAACTTCATGGTCAACGGGAAGGATTACCTCGTTCCCATGACAATTGAGGAGCCCTCTGTTGTGGCTGCTGCCTCTTTCGCGGCCAAGCTTGCAAGGCCGTCGGGGGGATTCAGCGCATCTTCATCAGAGCCTGTTATGATAGGGCAGATACAGATTTTGGGCGTGCCTGATACCAAAAAGGCAATGCATAAAATTGAATCAAAAGCGGACGGAATGCTCAGGAAGCTCAATGAGAGCGATCCCGCACTGCTTGTCAAATACGGAGGCGGTGTGAGGGGCATTGAGCTCAGGGAACTCAAGAGTGAAAGGGGGGACATGCTTATCGTGCATGTGCTCGTGGACTGCAGGGATGTCATGGGCGCTAATGCCATAAACACAATATGCGAGAGGCTTGCGCCTGAGCTTGAGGAGCTGAGCGGCGGCGAGGCGCGGCTAAGGATAATATCCAACCTTGCGGTGCGCAGGACAGCAAGGGCCCGGGCCGTTTGGAAGAAGGAAGAGCTTGAGAAGAGCGTCAGGGGCGCCATGAAAGGCGGGAGTGTCGTTGAGCACATTCTGGATGCATACGCCTTTGCTGACGCAGACCCCTACAGGTGCGCAACACACAACAAGGGCATAATGAACGGCATCGATGCCGTTGTAATTGCAACAGGCAATGACTTCAGGGCAGTTGAGGCAGGCGCCCACGCATACGCCGCAACGAACGGCAGGTATAAGCCTCTCACAAGATACACCAAAGACAAGGAAGGCAACCTTGTCGGAGAGATTGAACTTCCGCTCGCCGTTGCGATTGTAGGCGGCGCCACAATGACAAAACCCAGCGCAAAGGTTGCACTGAAGATAATAGGTGCAAAAACCTCAAAGGAGCTTGCCGAGCTGATTGCCGCGGTCGGGCTTGCCCAGAACTTCGCGGCCGTGCGGGCGCTCGCAACTGAAGGCATACAAAAAGGACACATGAGGCTGCATGCGAAGAACATAGCTGTCATGGCAGGCGCAAAGGTCAACATGATAGACAAAATAGCTGAACGGATGGCCGGGGAGAGGAACGTAAGGGTTGACCGGGCACGGGAGCTGCTTGAGGAAATGAAGCGATTATCATAAACGGCTTAATGGTTATATTTCTTTTGGGCATAAATTAACAATGACAGGATATTTTGCACGCGTTCCATTGGCGGCGTTAAGCGCTGTATGCGGCATTTTTGTTATTGTTTCATCCATTCTCGCGGCCCTTGTCATGAATCCGGGCCATGACATTGTGACCCATTACCTGAGCGACCTCGGCAACAGCGGCCTTTCTGCAGCTGTTTTCAATACGGGGCTGATAGCCGGTGGTGTCCTTCTCCTGCCCTTTTTTGCAGGCATTAGCAGGCATATGGGCAGCTCAGTCCTCACAAAATCCGGTGCTGTGCTTGGCGTTTTTTCTGCACTGTCGCTGATAAGCATCGGCCTTTTTCCCGCAGCATATTTCGGGGACATGCATTTTTTTCTGGCAATAACATTCTTCGTTTTCGCGGAGCTGTCAATGGTGCTCTTAAGCATGCACTTTCTCGTTCACAGGGAGTCAAAGCTGCAGGGGACTGCGGGGCTCCTTTTGATAACATTTGATGCCCTTTTGCTGGTAGGCGTTTCCGGCGCCTTCGTGGAGAAGCTGCTGGCTTTGGTGATGGCCCCATGGTTGCTTTCAATGGCCCTGAATATGCCGCATGAAAGGCATTTGGGAAAGATATAGGTATATGCTTAAATAACTAAGATTTGATGTTCTTACATGAGCCGCGAGCGCAGGCTTTTTGGGACAGACGGCGTGAGGGGCATTGCAAACAGGCATCCAATAACGCCTGAACTGGTTCTAAGGCTCGGAAAATCAGCAGCCGAGGTATTCAAAAACGGCAAAAAAAGGACCAAGATACTCATAGGCAAGGACACGCGGATATCCGGCTACATACTGGAAACGGCACTGACATCGGGCATATGTTCAATGGGGGTTGACGTTCTTCTCGTCGGGCCCCTGCCAACACCGGCGATAGCCCATCTCACCAAATCTTTCGGGGCGGACGCGGGCATCGTCATATCAGCCTCGCACAACCCATCAGAATATAACGGGATTAAGTTCTTTTCCGGCAACGGCTTCAAGCTCCCTGACCAGAAGGAGCTTGAGATGGAAGATGTCCTGTTCTCGGAAAGCTACAGCAAGGACCATGTAAACGGCAGCTCAATAGGCAAGGCATACAGGATTGAGGATGCAAAGGGCAGGTATATAGAGTTTGCGAAATCAACAGTCAATAATTCCAGCCTTTCGGGCCTTAAGATAGTGCTGGACTGCGCAAACGGCGCTGCGTATAATGTTGCGCCCACGATATTCAGCGAGCTGGGCGCGGAGGTGGTTGTCCTGAACAACAGGCCAAACGGCCTGAACATAAACTCGGCTTGCGGGACACTGCATATAGATGTAATAAGGGACGCGGTAAACGCTGAAGGAGCGGACATCGGAATGGCGCTTGACGGGGATGCGGACAGGATAATAATGGTTGATGAGAAGGGCGAGGAGTTTGACGGAGATTGCATTATGGCATTGTGCGGACTTGATATGAAGAAACACAACACTTTGAAGAAAAACACTATAGTTGCCACCACAATGAGCAACATGGGGCTGGAGTTGTTCTGCAGGGAAAAGGGGATTGGGTTTTTAAGAACCGATGTGGGGGACAGGCATGTAATTGCAGAGATGATGAAGGGCGGCTTTTCATTCGGCGGCGAGCAGAGCGGACACATGGTTTTTATGGACCACATAACGACTGGTGACGGAATAATAACCGGGCTTCAGGTCCTGAATATCATGAAGAGGGCAGGCAAGAAGCTTTCAGAGCTCAGGCTCTTTGAGCGGTTCCCGCAGGTTCTGGTAAACACAAATGTAAAGGAGAAAAAGGATTTTTCTGACATGCCTGCGGTTTCAGCCAGGATACGGGATGCGCAAAAAAGGCTTGGTGATAACGGCAGGCTCATAGTAAGGTACAGCGGAACCGAGAACATAGCAAGGGTCATGGTAGAGGGCGGGCAAGAGGATGATGTCAGGTCCATGGCAGAAGGCATAGCAGGGGAGATAGAAAAGGCAATCGGCACGGGAAGGTGAAAACAATGGCGGACATTGAAAAAACCATGTTCAGGGAATATGACATCAGGGGAAAGGTAAATGGGAATGAAATGAATGAAAGGACAGCCAGGCTCATCGGAAGGGGTTTCGGCACCATGCTTAAAAGGAAAGGCGTAAAGGATTGCATCGTTGGTTTTGACGCAAGAAGCTATTCGGAGATGCTGAAGGACTCGCTTGTAAGGGGGCTGGTCGGCTCTGGAATAAATGTTGTTGAGATAGGTCAGGTACTGAGCCCGATAACATACTTTGCGCAGCACCACCTTAATGTGCGCGGGTGTGCAATGGTAACTGCATCGCACAACCCGAACGGCTGGACAGGCTTCAAGCTGGGATACGGCCTGTCATCCACGCTTGTGCCTGATGATGTCAGGGAGCTTTACGGTATCATAAGGAATGATGATTTTGAGGGCGGTGCCGGTATTATAAGCAAAAAGAATGTCACTGAATCCTATATAAAGGATGTTCTTGGCAGGGTTGAGCTGAATAAAGGGCTCAAGGTTGTCGTGAATGCGAGGAACGGCACAGCAGGTCCAATCGTGCCCGGCATACTGAGGAGGGCGGGCTGTGATGTTATAGAGCAGTTCTGCGGCATTGACACGTCCTTCCCTAATGGCGACCCCAATCCCAGCCTTGAGGACATGCTGCAGGAGCTTGGTGAAAAGGTAAGGGACGAGGGCGCTGATGTTGGCTTTGCATACGACGGCGACGGGGACAGGATTGGAATGGTTGACGAGAATGGCGCCGCGGTCTATCCCGACAGGATAATGATAATGCTTTCAAGGCTTGTCCTTCAGGAAAGCCCGGGCGCAAAGGTTGTATTTGACGTGAAATCAAGCCAGGCGCTGGCAGAAGACATAAAGGCGCATGGCGGTGAGCCGCTCATGTGGAAAACGGGCCATTCCTACATCAAGGAAAAGGTTCATGAAACCAATGCCGCCCTCGGAGGCGAGAGGTCGGGTCACATATTCTTCATGCACGGCTATTATGGTTTTGATGATGCGGTTTTTTCGTCGCTGAAGGCGCTGGAATACCTTTCACAGGCTGGTCAACCCGTTTCTTCTGTAATGGAATCGGCGCCCATGTATTACTCATCGCCTGTGATTCATGCGCCATGCGCAGACCAGCTGAAGTACAATGTAATGGAAAGGATAGCGGCAAAACTCAAGGAGAGGTTTGAAAACGTCATAGACATAAACGGAGCAAGGGTTGTTTTTGATGACGGGTGGGGACTGGTTAGGCCTTCGTCAAACCTTCCCGTGTTGGTTCTGGTGTTTGAAGCAAAAACCCCGGAAAGGCTGAAGGAGATAGAAAACCTTTTCAGGGAAGAACTGGCCGTGTTTCCCGAAGTGGGGAAGGAGTGGAGAAATGGATGAGGCGCCCAAATTGGACAGATACAATATGCGCGGTTTCCTGGAGGCTTTTCCCGGGCAGTTTGAGAAAGGCCTGGAAATTTCCAGGAATGTCAGGGTTGACGGTGATTTTTATGGCATGCTGCTGTGCGGCGTGGGCGGCTCTGCGCTGCCTGGGGAATTGCTGATTGACTATCTTGGAGCGGAAACGCAAATAAAGATTAACAGGGATTATTCCCTCCCGGGCAGCATCGACTCCGACACACTTGTTTTTGTTTCCTCATATTCCGGCAACACAGAGGAGGCCCTGAGCGCGTATGAACAAGCAAGGAACAGGGGACTAAAAGTAATAGGTTTCTGTTCAGGGGGAAAGCTCGAGGAGCTATGCAAAGCGCATGGAACCCCCTTTGTCAAATATCCAAAAGAAAGGCATGGGTTTCAGCCGAGGTTTGCACTTGGCTATGCCTTCGCATCAATGTGCAGGGTCCTTTACAACTGCGGCCTAATCAATGATGAAACGGAAAGGATAATGGAATGTGCAAAGTCGCTGAGGGGGCTTAAGCCTGAAAGCGGGGCAATGGAGATTGCAAAAAGGATGAAAGGAAAAATACCTTTAATATACACTTCGGAAAGGTTCAGCTCGCTTGGGTACATAATCAAGATAAAATTCAATGAGAATTCAAAAATCATGGCTTTCTGCAACAGGTTTCCGGAAATGAACCACAACGAGATTATTGGCCACACCAATTCAGGAAGGCAGGCAAGGTTTCACACGGTCATGCTGAAGGAAGCGGGTGACCATCAGAGAACCAGGGAAAGGATGGAGATAACGGGCAGCCTTATTAAATCATGCGGTGGTGATGTAACGAACATAGAGCTAAGGGGCGATGATATGCTTACGAAGATGTTTTCCGCGCTTTGCCTTTTTGACTGGGTATCATATTTTCTTGCCCTGGAATACAGTACCGACCCGACGCCTGTTGATATGGTTGAGAAACTCAAAAAGGAGCTTAAGGCATAAACAGCAGTGAATCATAAGTTATTTAAACATATAGTGGAATTAATGTTATGGAATTGAAAGCAATTGAAAACCGGAAGGAAACGCTGAAGTTGGAGATTGGAGAAGAGTCGCACAGCCTGCTCAACCTTTTAAGGGAAAAGGCATGGACATCCGGGGCTAAAGACGCTTCATATTTTGTGGAACATCCCTACCTGTCAGAGCCCAGAATCATAATCAGGTCAAAAAACCCAAAGAGCACCCTGAACAACGCAACACAGCTTGTCATTGACCAGGCAACTGAATTTGAAAGGGAATTCAAGCGGGCGACAAAGAAATAAAGGTCTTGCAGGGATTGATTTAAATTGAGGTGAAACAATGGAGCTGAATCCGAAGGGTCTGGCACTGAGATATTGGTATGTGGCAGTGCTTTTGGTTATTGTCCTGGCGTCTTTCTGGCTCAGGGCAATGCCGGCGAGGTTCAATGAGCTTCAGGCGCTTGACCCCTTTCTTTTCTACAGGATGAGCGAAGACGTGCTCAACAGCGGACATATGCCTGACCTGGATATGCTCAGGTATTATCCGGCCGAAATATCACCAAACCAGTATGTAACACCTTTGCCTGTGTACATGCCTGTGCTGATGTACAGCGGACTTTCAGCTGTTGGGATGAATATGCCATACCTTAACTTCGCAATAATGTTTCCCGCTATTATGGGCACTTTGGCTGTTTTCGTGATGTATTTCATAGGCAAGGAGCTGTTCAACAGCAGGGTGGCCGGTCTGTTTGCCGCTTTCTTCCTTGCAGTGACACCGGCATTCTTGACAAGGACCTCTGCGGGTTTCTTCGAAAAGGAGCCCATAGCAGGCTTCTTTATGATGCTTTCAATACTGTTCTTCATAAAGACGCTCAAAAGGAATAACCTTAGGCGCGACATTGCATACATGGGACTTTCATTCACATCATTCCTTCTCCTTGTCCTTACATGGGGAGGCGCACAATATGTTTATCTCCTCACCGGCGGGTTCATCGGAATCATATTCGGAATTAATATCATACTTGTGGTCCTTGAATATCTCTTCCCCAGCAACTTCAATTCAGCAATCAAAAAGCTCGGGGTTTTTGTCGGGCCAAGGATGATAAAGGCATATCTTCCCGTTGTGCTGGTCAGCCTCGTTTCAGTGTTTCTTAAGGACATACCCGGACTCAGCATCAACGAAACGCTTGTATACGTGTCATTTGCTGTGTTCGGTATCCTGATAGCCCGGTATGGAGTGAAGAGATACGGCATTTTGAAGCAGGAGCAAATCCGTTACTTTATCCCCAGCGTGGTGGTGGCCGGCTTTTTGGTGCTTCTCATCGGCTCAATGTTTTCGGGCTTCTTTTCCGGAATCATCTATCAGCTTGGCTCCTTCGCAAACCCCGTTAAGCCGGCAGGCGAGCTCGGGACAACAATAGCAGAGAATATGCCCGGTACGCTCGGCGAGGTCACAGGAAAGCTCGGAAACAGCATGGCTTCGCAGGTTTTGCCCCAGCTGGGTTTTCTTGCGCCATATCTTACGCTCTGGGTTTTTATGATGCTGGGCAGCGTTCTGCTTGTTTATGAATTCTTCAAGACAAAAAGGTACATATACATCCTGCCCCTGTTCTGGGTCATATCCAGCATATGGAGCGTTTTTGCAAAAATAAGGCTGACTTTCCTCGTTGGCCCAGCGGCTGCTGTTGCAGGCGCTTTCCTTTTCATGTGGCTGATTAAAAAGGCCAGAAAGTACAGGAACAGCGTCATGATAACCGAAAGGCTGGGTTTGGTTTCGGTTTTGGCGGTTGCTGTCTTGGTTTTTACGGTCGTCATCAATTTTGCAAACGGTTATGCATACTCGGCTGCTTTGGGGCCGTCCATTTGCTTTCCGATGAAAGACGAGCAGGGCAATGTGATACCATGCCTTGAAATAAACGAGGACAGCACATACAAAATGAATGAAAACCAGCCATGGTACCAGGCAATGTCTTTCCTGAGCGGGACAGGGCAGGACAACTCTGTGCTTTCATGGTGGGATTTCGGTTACTGGTTCCAGGCAAGGGGGGACAAGCCTTGCGTGGCGGACGGAGGAAACCTCGGAGGCTATGCAAAAAGAAACAAGGAGATTGCGCAGTGGTTCACTTCCCCGGCAAGCAGCTGGTCTGAGCACACCGAATGGCTCCAGAAGTACAAGGTGGGATACATACTGATGGATTACACCCTGATTTCAAAGTTCGGTGCGATAACATCAATAGCAAGCGATGGACAGGAAATCCTGGGTTTCATGGAGTTTGAAGAATCAAACAGCTATCAGAAGGGCAACCAGACGGTTCACGAGTTCAAGGCCGGATCCTATGCAATATGGATACCCGTGAATGAAAATGGAGGGGTTGAGGGTTCGCTGAGATTTATGCAGTCCCAGGACGGAAGATACGTGCAGATTGGCTACATAAATCAGGTATGCACCGAGAATGGAATAATGAATGTAGGCGTTGAGGATTCTGCCATTCCAGGGTGCGTTGCCATGTCACCACTTGGCATATACTACGTCCCCCCAGAGGCAAAGGATTCTATATTCGTGAACCTCATGTTCATGGACGGGCACGGGCTCCCCCTTGAGAATGTTTTTGACAACACTTTCGTGAAGATTTATAAAGTTCTCTATTAACTTTAGCCTATGTCAGAGCTCATTGTGGGTATTATTGCCGTTGCAATTTCGTTCTCTGTGACCTTTTTTCTGATACCGAAATACATCAAGAAGGCTATTTCAATGGGCCTTGCGGGCAGGGACATGAACAAGCACGAAAAGCCGTATGTAGCCGAGGCGGGAGGGATAACAGTGATTGCGGGCATAATCTCCGCTCTTTTATTTTACATATTTGTTGAAACATTCATATACGGCACGCAAGGCAACCTGGTATCAATATTCGCCATTTTGGCAACGCTTTTGCTCGCCGTGTTCATAGGCTTTGTTGATGACATACTTGGGTGGAAGACCGGCATAAGAAGGCTCCACAAAGTATTGCTGACCATACCACTCGGCATCCCCCTGATGGCAATAAATGCGGGCGAGTCAAAGATGTTCCTTCCAATAATTGGTTCGTTTAACTTCGGCATAATATACCCCTTGCTCATAGTGCCTTTGGGCATAATATGTGCCGCAAATGCCTACAACATGCTCGCCGGCTATAACGGACTCGAGGCCGGTCTTGGCGCAATAATACTCAGCGCGCTTGGTGCGATAAGCTGGATAAACGGCATCACATGGCTGGCTGTTATATCGTTTGTAGGCGTTTTTGCGTTGCTGGCTTTCCTTGCCTTCAACTGGTGTCCGGCAAGAATATTCCCGGGGGATTCAATGACATACGGCATGGGCGCATTCATAGCAATGATATGCATAGTCGGCAATATAGAGAAGATAGGACTGATACTTTTCATCCCCTTCATTATTGATGCCCTGCTTTCTCTATGGCCCGAGCTGACGGGCAAAGGCAGGGTGGAGGCGTTCGCAAAGCCGAATGCGGACAACAGCCTTGAGAAGCCATACAAAGGCATCCATGACCTTACGCACTTCGCGCTTGCAGCTCTCAAGAAAATGAAGAAGAAGGTTTACGAGAAGGATGTGACAACATTCATACTGCTTATTGAGCTGTTCATGGTACTGCTTGTCTTTTTGTTCTTCATCTAAGACCCTCCTTTACTGGCAACTGTTTACGCCGGATAGCCATATGGCAGGTTGTCTTTAACGAATCCTATTTATCCCAAAATCGTCTGCGGAAAACACAGCTTTACAAGAGGCTTCCGCCTTCTGCAAAGATGTGGAGCAAACCTGAATCAAAAGCGTCTGCGGATTTTGTTTTACTTGGCTAACCCCCCTGTTTCTCTCTCTTGTAAGCTGCATAGAAGACCATGATGAGTATCACGATGCCCACTGCCATCAAGAAGTCAATGTTAGTGAACTGGGGTATGAGCTCCTTCAGCGCGTCATAGCCGTAGTTGGCAAGGAACAGGAGAATAAGCCCGCCTGCTACGACTATGAGCGTGTAGTCCCTTTTCCCTCCGCCCTCGCCCTTTAGCGGCCTGAATATGAAGGCAAGGAAGAACACGATAACGAAGAATATGGCCGCATAGGGAAGCATCTGGTTGATGAAGAGTGTCAGGGGCTCATAGGTTAGTGTGAAAAAAGCAATGACAACCGATATTATGATGCCTACCCTTTTGTTATCAAACACACCAGATACCTCTATAGCGCCATAGACTATGGCGAGTATGAAAAAGAACGGTATCGCCGTTGACAGTATATCAAGTGGCATAGTAATCAGGTTGTTTCCTTTAGGTTGGTCTCTTTTTTGAATTTTTGTGTTAGTTCAGACATCTTTTTTTTGAATTTTTTGGTTATTGCTTCCTTGGCAGGCCAGCCAAGCATAGAATCCAGCTGGTCAATTAAGGCTTCAGTTTCATTTTTTACCGTAAGATATCTGTTAATCAGTATTCCAATATCAGAGCCCTGCTTTGGTTTTTTTATCTCCTCAACTATGCCTTCCATTGTCTGTATTCTGTCATCTATCTTGTTTTCAAGGCTTGTCTGACCGCCGCCTTTTTTCAGCCTTGATAATACGTATTGTTTTTTGCCCGTTGCACTCGGCATCGCCCCGCTTCCACCGCCCCCGCCGGTGAAGTGCCTGACGAATATCCAGAGCCCGGCCAGCAGGATTATCACTATCCACCATATCCTGCTGAGCGCTATGAAGAGCGAGTACCATCCGCCGACGATGATGAACATGTATATTGCCACAGAAACTAATATCCTGAGCCCCCTGGACTGCATCTCACCGCCCCTGAATATGAAGTTGCTCAGTATGTAGATGAATAGCAGTATGAAAACGGTCGGGAAGAATATGAGATAGAAAATGGCTTCAAATGGCTGGTTGGGATAGCATTCAATGATATTGCAGTTTATCTTGAAGAATTCTATTATGATACCCAATAAGTCGAGAGCCATATTATTAATTGGAATTGAATTTTAAAAAGACCATTTCACTGGCGACTGGAAATTGAAAAACATACAAAAGCTTTTATTTCTAAGAAAAGATTTTAAATAACAAGACAATTATATATACATTGGGTTTTTTGGTCGGAGGCTATGAAGGGTTATAAAGGCGATTTTAAACTAAGCTTGGGGGTTCTGTCAATCTTTGCTATACTGAGCCTGTTTGCTTTATTTGTTGTCCCTGTGCTTTCCTCAGACGCAAGCTCACGGGCAGTTGGTGGGGCGTTCAACATAACATTTGATACGGTTCCGCTTTACATCAACTGGACAAACGACATAATCAACGTAAGCGGAAAGGTTGCCGGACTTGAACTTTACGTGGAAAACAGCAGCACACAGATAACCGCTAACTATTCCCAGGATTCATTTTATACTACTGGCCCAAAGACATACCCTAATCTGGACTCCGTAAACTATGCCAAATGTTTTGACTCAGGCACCAACTATGGAATGAAATTCATGGTTCAGAACGGAAGCGGCTTCTTGTCCAACAGAAGCACTTTAAATGCCGGAGAGTCATCAATCTACAACCTTAGCATATGGACAGAGTGCCCCCCCGGGCGTTACTACGGCGATTTCAACATCCTCAATATAACAAACAGCAGCTTCACTTCAGGCAGCTGCTATGGAAACGTCACTGCATTGATAGACGTGAGCATAAACAAAAACAACACTCTGCTGAACACAACGCTTTCTGGCGTTTTCTACGGGAGATTCCCGGGCAACTACACGGATTATCACTCATACTTCTTCAACACAAGCGAGTTTGAAAACGCCAGCAGCATAAGGATAAACCTGACGGGTTTTTCGCAGGACCTTGACATGTTCCTTTTTGATGAGAACGGCAAGCTCATCAATGCGTCAATGAACAGGGGAGCCGTGCATGAAAAGATTACCTACCTGCACCTGCCCTACAACAAGATGTGGGAAATACGGATATTCGGCAACGTAACCGCCAACCAGGACTATAAAGGTGCACTGCATTTCTCAAGGATGGACATAAACGAATCAGAGATGGATTTCGGTGTCCTGGAACCAAGGCAGGACAAGAGCAATGTTTTCAGGATGAACAACACAGACACGCAGAACGTGACCAACGTGAATGAGATAAAAGAAGTTTACCGTTTGCAGACATGGACGAACGGGGGTGGGGGCTTCAATGCCAATAACTACTCCATAAGACTGCTCGTCCCCAAATTCGCCACGCAGGTGATGGTCAGGGTGGAATGGGCAAGCGAATCCCTGCTGAGCGGCAACGTATCAAACTGGACGCTTCGTGTCACAGACCCGAACGGAAATCTTTTGGGCACATCGCTTGGGCACCACCTAAGCGCCAATGTCACAAACGCCACTGCAACAGAATCTGTCACCGTGACATCCGTGGGCAGTGGCAGGGAAGGCTACTGGAATATCAGTGTCATACTCGCGAACACAAGCGAGGAAAAAGTGCCCAATATATACAACATAACAGCATACACATGGTTCAATGCATCCGAATGGATTGCAACCAATTTCACCAACAGCACGACTTTCTCAGGCGCCGGGCTTGGAGCACCTGCCAACGCAACGGCTGACATCAATGTCAGCATAACAGTGCCTGATGAAAGGTTAATAAACGGCTCTTATCATGGGTTCCTCCGCTACACCAACGGTAGCGGCTGGGAAATAAACCTTCCGCTTAAGTTTGATGTGGAGGCAGGCCTGCTTATCATCAACCAGAACATGAGCAATTCAACAACCGTTTTTACCATAAACGAAAACATCGGCATTGACAAGAACAGGTTCGTGAACATAACTTACAACAACACAGGCGGATATCACATCTTCTTCAATTACACCACATCAAGCTTCAACCTAACCAACGGAGGCAGCTGGATAAATTTCACTATTGACAGCTGGCCCGGCACAACATCAGGGGATGGCGGGCGCATGATTCCTGCATACAGCTCGGGCACACTGGACATAACGCTTAATGTGACGAATGTGACAACGAATGACAAAGCAGGAACATATATGGGCTGGCTGGCAATCAACACAAGCCTTGGCCCGTTGGGGATGAATGATACGACATCATCATACCCGTACGGGTGTTTCAACCTCACTTTAAATGTAACCATGAACAATGACATCACAATCAATATAACCGGGATTTCAGCAGACTCCCAGGGAGGGCTCCCATATGAGATGGAGAACATAACCGCAAACGACACGTTCATGTTCAATTTCTCAGTTGTCCTGGCAAACGGCACACGTGTGCCGTTGGCATACACGGCTCAAATAACAGGGGTCTGGATAAATGAGAGCAACATAACCAGCTATGGCGCATACCTCAATGACACATCACAGGGCAAGGCGAGCGGCTTATGCGAGGGCCCCTCCTTCACAGGGTCCTGCTACGTGAACGCAACCCTTCGCCCGAGAATCGTGGGCGGCAAATACATAATATATTTGAACGTAAGCTATGATACCGGAAGGGTTAATCTGACCGGAATCGGCTCTTACAGTTATCTTTTCCTGAACAGCACCGGAATAAACATGAGCATTAACAACAACGGCGCCGGGGGCACGACCAGGAGCATAGGAACCGTTGACGAGGGGGATTATGTCTATTTCAACATGACTGTCAACAACTTCGGAAACGAGACCGCCAATGGAAAGCTTTTGATGGGAACATGCAGCTATGCCACCATTGAATCATATGCGTCCCTTGATTTGAATTCAGCCACTGACTGCCACGCAAGCAAGAGCAGCAACTACTTCATGCTTGACATACCGCCGCAGCAAACATGCTGGTTTGCGTGGAAGATTACGGCAAGCGCAATAGACGGCAGCAACAAGACCTGCACGGGCACGAATCTCATAAGCGTCAACGCGACAGAGCCCGGTTTCGTGAACATAACAGGCATAACCCTCACCGTGGGCAACGCAGACGCGAGCTCATCTGATAGCAGCAACGGGGACAGCACTGACGGAGGAGACGATAGCACCGATACCTATGACAGGTCAATCTCTATAACCGACTATGAATCAGAGCTAAGCATCGCCCTGGGCGGAACCGGCTCAAGCAACATAACCGTGAAGAACACCGGTGATGTAAGCATAACCGCGATAATTGACAACATTACTATAGACGGCATGGAAACCAGCCATGTTCCATCTTACTGCAATCTTGCGAGCAATGGAGAATGTGATTTTGAAGTAACATTTAACGTCTACAACACCACAAAATTGGGGAACCACGCCGGCACATACAAGGTCTGCACGTCCGGCTACTGCTCTGATTACAATGACGAAGAAAGCTTCACTGTTGTGGTGCTTTCGACCCCCGAAAGGGAAATAGAGATAAACGAATCATATGAAAACCTGTCAGTAATGGTAAGCCAGCTCACAAACGAGTTCAATTCATTGAAACCGACAATACTGGGACTTGTTGCAGAGAACAACCTTACGAGAATAGAGGATCTTGTCAACGAAACAAACACTCTCATACAAAATGCGTGGGCAGCAATAATTGAAAATGATTACATAACAGCAGAAGAGATGCTTTTGGAAGTGGAAGAGAAGATAAGCATGATAAGCTTCGGCATATCGGAGCTGCAGACAGAAGCGAATATAAACAGGGGCGCGCAAGAGGGCGCAATATGGATATGGGTCATAATAGGGGTCATAATAGCAGGCGCTGCCGGATTCCTGATATACATGCTTATGCCACCCTCGGGCTATCACCCAAAATACGGATACACGAAACAGCAGGGAATCTTTAGAAAGATAAAGAGGTTTTTCAAGAGAAAGGGAAAATCAGCCAAAATAAAATCCAAAATGAGCATGAAGAATGTAAAAAGGGTTTTCAAGAGACCTGACGACCATGCAAGATCTGCAAATTACGCAAAAGAGGGTGTTGGAAGCTTCTATGCGGGATACAAGTATGAGAAGCCGTCAGAGAGCGGATTTAACTACACCGGCCAGAACATTAGCCAAAGGATTAAAAGGCTGTTTAGGCGAAAAAAACAGCATGACATATATGAATACACGAATGCCCGTTGATTTTTTGCCCTGGGTCATGATACCTTTCTGATGTAAATATCATTTCTTAATAAGAGATTCTATTATCCTTGCATAGGCAGGCCTTGTTACCAGAACGCCAACCAGAACCCCGATTATAGTTGTGATGGCAAAGCCCCTCACAAGGCCTATGCCCACCGACATTAATGGTATCATCGCCGCTATGGTGGTGGCCGCGGCGCCGAATATTATGAAGAATGCGCGCTTTATCTTGTCCTTTATGTCATAGACCCTGTCCTCCTTGCCCGACAGGGTCTCATCCGCTATTATTATCTGGTGGTCCACCCCTGTCCCTATTACCGCTATTATCCCGGCTATTGCGGGCAGGTCAATGGTCCATGACATCATGCCGATTACCGGAATGACAAGCGCGCCCACCCATGCGAATATGTCAATGTCGCTTTCCTTCCACCATGCAGTGGCTATGAGCAGGAAGTTAAGCACAAGCGCTATGCCCCATATGAAAGAGTCTCCGGTAGCTGCGATGCCAAGTATTATCAGAACCTCTGAGAAGGCGACGAATATCATTGGAATCGCTATCCTTATCTTCCTGTACCTGAGGAAAACTATCAGGAAAACAATGAGTGCTCCCATAAGCGCTGCATAGGACGCTGACGTGAAGAATCCCCCGCCCAGTGTGGGGGAAATTATGTCAACCGAGGCCGCCTCAAGAGCAACGGGAAGCGCCCCCGACCTCAGTATGGTCTGCAGCCTCATCTTTTCCTCTATTGCATCTTCCTTGTCCTCGCGGAAACCCTGTATCTGGGGCGACTGGTAAAGCTTGCCCCCAAGCTCTGAGGATATCCTGAGTTCAGAAACCAGCTCGCTGTCAAGGTAAAGGTAAATCGATGAGTCAAGATACCTTTCCCCGGAGTTTATGTCAAGGTAGGAAGGTATGCCCGTGGTTACATCAGAGAACCTCTGTGCCCCATCCGTTGAGACGAGCACCACAAAGTAGAACCTGAATCCATTGGACTGCGGTATTATGCCGGAATGCTGAGGGTCGGAGTACACAAGCTCTATGTCATCGTCACCGTATACCAGGGCCATCAGATATATCCTGTTGCTCTGGTTCGTGTCAAGGTACCGGAACTCTATACCATCAAGGGCAAAGGTTTCATTGGGCTGCACAGTAAGCTCGCCCATGTGAATAGCTCCGCCGGTGGAAAGCGTTACATCATGCTCTGATGAACCGAGCTGGATTTTGCCTGCGCCGTTTTCAATTTCAACCGGCTTAAGGACCTTTGCCTCGAACCTGCCCTGCCTTGACAGCAGCTCGTCAACTATGTCCTTTCTGATGCCTGCTGCCTCTATCTGTATGTAGTGGTTTCCGTCTATGCTCTTCACAGAGTAGAAATTTATCTCCTGGAGCCCATACAGGTTGGACCTTGTCTGGAGCGTTGATATGGTTTGTGCTATGTCCTCCTCTGTCGCATTAGACTCTTCGGGGGTCAGGATTATTCTCGTCCCTCCCCTGAGGTCAAGCCCGAATTCCAGGTTCAGCGTCTCCATATCCATGACGTCTATACCAATCGGGCCCGTGACATTGAGCTCAAACTGCTGCCCGTTTGCTGTTATGGGTGTTTCCCCTGATATGGAGTCCAGAGAATCCAGCCAGTCGTCAGTGCTGGTTATTTGTTTGCCGTCTATGCTTGTGATTATCATGCCCTGGCTAAGCACGCCCTTTGCAGGCGAGGACTCGGATATGTATACAACCTCAACGCCCTCCCTTCCGTAAGGGTAGTCTTTGAGGCCTATTGCAAGGGCTGAGGCAAAGACCATTATCACCAGCAGCCAGACACGCCAGTATTTCATCATATTCAATCACCGCGGTTTGCCTGAAACTATTCAAGCCCCCTTCTTTCACAGTGCCATTTTAACAGTACAGCATTCTGCAGCCACGTATTTACGATATCCACGCACAATCCAATGAGGAGGACAGACGCTATCTGCGTGAGGACAAAGGAGGCGCCGAATATTACGATTGATATCAGCACGCCTATTGTTGTGCCGGTTATTGTTATTCCTGTCTTGAAGGCCTTCCTTATCCTTGTGTCCAGGGGCTCATCCCTTGTGCGTATTAGCCTTGATGTCAGCAGTATGTCGGTGTCTATCGAATATCCTATAAGCATCAAAACAGCAGCAAGCGACGCAAGCGAAAGCTCTATTCCGAAAACCTGCATAAATGAAAGCGTAATCACTATGTCAGAGGCTGCTGCCAGCATCACCGCAAAGGAAGGGACAACCGTGCGGAATATGCCGAAGACTATTGCGCCCATGAGCACAAACGCTATTATTATACCCAGCTGCGATTGTGACCAGAATGCCTCACCGAGAGCAGAGCCTATTGTCTCGACCGAAGATGCCGTCACAACCGCGCCGCTGTTTTCCAGTTCCTGTATAATAGCGCCGCTGTCTGCGTCCGCATCCGCCTCTATCAGAAGGCCATATCCGGAAACGCCGCTGAGCTCCCTTACGGACAGCTCACCGAATTCGCCAAGCATGTCTTTGGCCTCGGCTGAGCTTATTCGTTCTTCAATGTTTAAGGTTATCAGCATCCCTCCCCTGAGCTGTATTGACCTTTCAAACCATTCCCCGGTCTGGGCAAAGTTGAGGGCAAGGAGCCCTGTTGAGCCCGCCAGCAGAATCAGTGGAATTAACAGTAGCAACCTGTATCTCTTGGTTTTTTCCATGAACATATTATCACAGAAGTATTAAAGTATTTCATCTCTGAAACCAAAGCTAAATGCCTTCTTCACTTAATTTCATCGGGTTTTCGCCCTCTTTCATGAGCTTCATGTATTTCTTGGACTTCCTCTCCATCGTGCCTATTATTGTCTTGAGGCCAAATCCCTTGAGCATGCCCATGCCGCTCAGCCCAATACTGTCAGAAGCAAGGCGCGGAGCCCACTTGAAGTCATGCTCCATGCATGTTGCAAGCAGCTTCCAGTGCTCAGGCCCCATGTCATCAGGCCCGAAGAAACGCTCCTTCTGCAGCACGCCTATTGGCACGAAGAAAAGCGGGACGACAAGCGATTTGTACCTGTTCACGTCCTCCACAAGCTCCCTGGTCATCCTAACATCGTCCTGGGTTTCTCCGGGTATGCCGAATATCAGGGTTGAGCACGGATACCAGTAGTTGTCGTTCATAACCCCATGGGCGTCCCTGACAATCTGGGGCCAGTCTTCTGCCCTGAAAGGAAGAGCCTTGCCCGCAAGCTCCATCTTCGCAATCCTCGGTGAGCCGGTCTCTATTCCTGTCTGTCCCGTATACCAATACTTCGGTCCGAGCCCGAGCATGTCCTTCAGCTCCTCCAGAAGCTCCGGCTTTGAGAGGGCTGAAGCGAGGGCAAAATGGGATATAAAGACCTTGTCTGTGAGGTTCAGGCATTCCCTGAACAGCTCCACAACCGCTTCCTTGTTTGGAACAGGACCGTCTGCCTTGTAGCGGAGAACGTCCTCGGCATGGAGCAGTATGCCCTTGCCTGCGTCCAGGTTTATCTTTGCTTCCCTGATTATATCGGGAATTTCCCTGCACCTGAACTCCTGCATGGTCGGGTTGCAGAACTTGCATCCCCTGCCGCACCCCCGTGCAATCTCCACGAGACCGTTTATGGTCGGGTTCCTCACATTAGGTATCTTGTCAAGCGGCACGACCCCGCCATGAACGAAGCCCGGCAGTGCCTCACCCTCAACAGCCTTTCTGAATAGTTCAGCTGCCTCAAGCTCGCCTTCTCCAAGCACAACGGTGTCTATGCCCATCTTCGCCCTTATCCTCTCGTCCTCGAGCTGCCATGCACCCGGGCCGCCGACTATGAGCTTGATGTTCTTCTTCCATATCAGCGGATTGGACACGAGCTTTCTGAACGAATAGGCAGAAAAGGTCTCCTTGCCCAGCAGGGTTGAGAACGTAGAAGAAGCGGGCCCGAGGCCGAGCGGGTCGTTTGTGGTTATGCCGATTGCCATGGTTTCGTCATCAATGAACATGTCAATATCCTGCGGCCGGACGACAGCCACCTCGTCCTCGCTGAACCCGGAAGCCAGAAGCACTGCCTCAATTTTTCGGGTGCCGCAGTTCGCAAAGGGCGCCCTGCCGTCCTTCCCTCTCTTTATCGGCGGGCAGAAAATCTTCTTGAACAGCCACTCCGATATCACTGTCGGGAAGCACGCGGCAAAACCAAGAAACTCATTGTTGTTGTACTCGCTCATCATTGTCTGGTCTGCAGTAAGTATTATCTTTGGCATATTCTGTTTTAGGTCGTAATGCTTTTATACCTTGCTGCCAACTTCAGAAATATGGATATCGAAAAGGTGCACGATGCCATAATTGTTGGTGCAGGACCCGTTGGCCTGTACGCTGGACAACAACTTAAGAAGAAGGGCATTGATTTCGTAATACTTGAGGAGCATGACAAGATAGGCGAACCAAGGCACTGCTCTGGCCTGATTTCAACTAACATAGAGCAGCTGTTTCCAATTGATGATAGCTTCATTGAGCACAGGGTATCCGGTGCTGTGTTGCACACGCCCGGCGGGGACATAGAGCTCAAGAAGAAGGGGACGGCAGCATATATAATTAACCGCTCCGCTTTTGACCGCTCGCTTGCCCGCGGCCTGGAGCCTGAAACAATCAATGCGAAGTGCGAATCTGTCAGCGTAGGCGACGACGCTGTTGACATCAAGACCAACAGGGGCGGGTTCCGGGCAAACCTGGTCCTGGGCTGTGACGGCGCCGGCTCCCTGGTTGCACGGGCAACGGGACCGGGCCCGCGCGAGCTGGTGAAGGGTATCATAGCCATTGAACCGCAGCCGGACAGCTCGGGGAGGGTTGAGCTCTGGTTTGACAGGTCCGCTGCGCCGGACGGGTTTTTATGGAAGATCCCGCGAGGCAAGGCCACTGAATACGGCATGCTTTCAAACAGCGCAAGTTACGAGGTTCTTGAAAATTTCTTTGGTGCGAAATTCACCAACGCCCAAAAACATGGTGGCATCGTACCCATAGGCCCCCGCATAACCTACTCGGACAGAACCCTGCTTGCCGGTGATGCAGCAGGCCAGACCAAGCCCTGGTCAGGCGGTGGCGTGGTCTACGGCATGACAGCAGCGAGAATCGCAGCTGACGTTGCGGCAAAGGCCATAGGAAAGAACGATTTCAGCGAAGCTGTTCTCAAGGAGTATGAGGCCCGCTGGCGCGGGGCCATAGGCAGGGGCATCAGCATCGGGCTCATGTTCAGGGAGTTCTACAAAGAGGCCGACGAACAAACCCTGAAGGAGTTCTTCCAGCAGATGAAGAGGGGCACGATGAATGAGCTGGATATGGATTTGCTGGGGTTTTAACGGGTTTGGTTAGCTACTCATTAATCAAGAACCCATTTTACCCCATACTGGATAAGCCCGGCAGAGCCGTCCTCGAACATCCTGCGGAAGACCGGCCTCACGCGGGCTCCGGTCTTTATCTTTTCAGTGTCATTGCCGACTATCTGGCCGCTTATGTTGGTGCCCTCGTCAAGCTTTATTATAGCCACGACATAGGGAACGTACTTATCAAAGCCCTCTGGAGCTGACCTGATGATGGTGTACGAAACTATCTCACCTGTGCCCTTCAGCTCGTGCTCTTCGGTGCTCCTTTTCCTGCAATTTGGGCAGACGTCCCTCGGGGGGAAGAATATGCTGCCGCAGTCATTGCATCTGCTACCTCCCAGCCTGTATTTGGATCCCTGAAGCCTCCAGAACATCGGAACGCTTGACTTGTAGGTCATTCAGCCATCACTCCTCAGTATGTGCACGACTGCTGTTGCGCCGCTGCCCCCCACATTAAGCGCAAGGCCTGTCCTGGCGCCCCTGACCTGCAGCGAGCCATAATCTCCACGCAATTGCTTCACAAGGTCAGCTATCTGCCTGACGCCTGTTGCGCCGACCGGGTGGCCTATTGACTTCAGGCCCCCTGTGGTGTTGACAGGCATCTCACCGTTGCGGGCTATCCTGCCCTGTTCAACGAAACTGCCTCCTTCACCCTTCCTGCAGAACCCAAGATCCTCTATGGCAAGAATCTCGTTTATGGAAAAGCAGTCATGCACCTCTGCTATGTCAATGCTTTTGGGGCCCATGCCTGCCTGCTCGTAGGCCGTCTTTACGGCTGCCTTGGTCGCAAGCATCTCTGTAAGGCTCTGCCTGTCGTGGAGGGCCAGTGAGTCGGAGGCCTGGCCGCTCCCCTCAATCCATATAGGATTGTGATTATCAAATTTCTTTGCGGCCTCCTCTGAAGCAAGTATGACCGCAGCGGCGCCATCTGTTATGGGCGAGCAGTCCAGGAGCCTCAGCGGGTCTGCTATCATGGGGGATTTAAGGACCTGCTCTATCGTTATCTCAAACGGAAACTGTGCCTTTTCATTCAGTGCGCCGTTCCTGTGGTTGTTCACGCTTACGAGCGCAAGCTGCTCCCTCGTTGTGCCGAACCTCTGCATGTGAGCCTGCGTGAGCAGTGCATACAGGCCGACGAAAGTGAGCCCCATTGCAGACTCCCATTCCTGGTCAGCTGCTGCCATCAGGGCTGCAGAGGCGCTTTCACCGCGCATATCAGTCATCTTCTCTGCGCCCGCTGCCACGACGATGTCATGCTGTCCGCTCAGAATTGACATGTAGGCCTGTCGGAACGCAAGGGCGCTTGACGCGCAAGCCGCCTCACACCTTGTTGCGGGTATGGGCAGGAGCCCGGACTGGTCAGCAGCCAGGGATGAGAGGTGCTCCTGGCTGACAAACCGACCTGCGGACATGTTCCCTATGAAGAGTGCCTTAATTTCCTTTGGGTTCACGCCGGCGTCATGCACTGCAAGGGAACCGGCCTCTGTGGACAGGTCCCTGAGCGACTTGCTCCAGTGCTCATCAAACTTCGTCTGCCCTATCCCAATAACAGCTACCCGTTTCATAACAATCACATCCTAAGCTTCCCCCTGAGTTTGACATACGTCCCGTAGTCAATGTTCTTCTTGTTCTTCAGGTAATGCTCGGTCTTGGGCGCGCTGTCCCTGACCTTAAGCATCCTGTCAGTAACCTTGAAGGAGAACGAGTCAGAGCCCGCGCCAGAGCCGTATGACGTTATTAGTATCCGCTGTCCTGGCTGTGCCATATCTAGCACAGCAGCAAGGCCTACCAAGCTGGAGCCCGAGTAGCAGTTGCCCATTCTCCTCACCACAAGGCTGGGCTCGAGCTTCTCCATCGGCACGCCGAGCGACTTCGCAGCTGCCGTAGGGAACTTGCCGTTCGGCATATGGAACACGAAGTGGTCAAAGTCCTTTACCCCCAGTGAAAGCTTGTCCATGAGGTTCTTAGTGGCGGAGATGACGTGCCTGAAGTATGCGGGCTTGCCCGTGAACCTGGCCCCGTGCATCGGGTAGTCCTGCTTGTCCCTTCTCCAGAAATCGCTTGTGTCAGTGGTAAATGAGCACGTTCCCTCGAGGATTGCAACTGGCTCTTTTCCGAGGATGTAGGCCGCTCCTCCTGCCGCGGCGGTGTACTCCAGCGCGTCTCCGGGCTTGCCCTGCGCCGTATCAGCGCCGATGGCCATTCCATATGCTATTTCGCCCGCTTTGATAAGCCCGTAGCAGCACTGCATTGCAGCCGTTCCTGCCTTGCAGGCGAATTCCATGTCAGCGAGCATGAGGGATGTCCCGAGACCGAGCGCTTCGGCCACAACCGTGCCGCTTGGTTTGACTACATACGGGTGGCTCTCAGAGCCGATATACAAGGCGCCTATTTTTTTTGGGTCAATGCCCGCCCTGAGCAGCGCATTCCTTCCTGCCTCAACGCTTATGGTCACGGTATCCTCGTCGTTGTCAGGCACGCTCTTCTCCTCTACCATAAGCCCTTTTTTGTAATTTTCAGGGTTTGTGCCCCATATCTTGGCTATCTCCTCAACAGCTATCCTGTATCGCGGAACATAAGCACCATAACCAACTATTCCAATGTCACCAGACATAGACAAGATTACCACAGAAAGGTTTTTAAGCGTTCAAATCAGGCTTCGGCAATTGCAAATGGCTTCGGAAGCCGTTGGCTTCCGAGCTCAGTTCCTGTAAAGCCGTGTTCAAATGCTTAAAAATATATCCTTCAAGAAATTAGCATGATACCGATATCAGCGCCCATGATCGGGAAGGATGAGATATCAGCCGTCAGGAAGGTCCTTGAATCAGGCAACCTTTCAATGGGCAAGGTGACGCAGGATTTTGAGGAGGCCTTCTCTCATTATATTGGTCCGGAGCATGCGGTGGCAACGGGTTCCGGAACGAGTGCGCTGCAGGTGGGCATAGAGGCGCTTGACATAAGCAAGGGCTCTGAGGTGGTCACAACACCACTTTCTTTCATAGCAAGCTCAAATGCCCTGCTCTTCAATTACCTGAAGCCTGTTTTCGCTGACATAGACCCGGACAGCTTCAACATAGACCCTGAGGAAATGGAGGAGAGCATAACACGCAGGACAAGGGCAGTTCTTGTGGTGCACCTTTACGGCAACCCATGCAGGATGAAGGAGATAATGGAGCTGTGCGAGGACCACAACCTGCTGCTGATAGAGGACTGCGCCCAGGCAGCCGGCGCAGAGCTCGGGGGCAGGAAGATTGGTTCATTCGGTGACGTCTCATGCTTCTCATTCTACGCAACCAAAAACATGACATCCGGCGAGGGGGGGATGGTGCTTACGAATGACGAGGAGATTGCCGAAAGGGCGCGGCTTCTGCGGAACCACGGCCAGAACGGGCAGTATAACCATGTCATGCTTGGCTACAATTACCGGATGAACGACATTCAGGCAGCCATAGCGATGGCACAGCTCAGGAGGCTTGACAGGATGAACCAGAAGCGCATTGACAATGCGCAGTTCCTCAGCGAAAGGCTGTCAGGCACAGAAGGCATTGAGTTGCCGAATGTATTGAATGACGCAAAGCACGTATTCCACCAGTATACAATCAAGGTCTTCAACAAGAAACGCGATGCACTGCTCCAGTACCTGAACAGGAACGGCATAGGGGCAAGGGTCTACTACACCAGGCCCATATATCACCAGCCACTTTACCAGAGAATCGGACTGGACAGCGGGTGCCCGGTTGCTGAGGAGGCAGCGAACCATGTCCTGTCCCTTCCTGTGCACCCCGGGCTCGGCAAGGCAGAGCTGAAGCTGATTGCGAAAGAGGTTGAGAACGGGATGAAGCTATAGCGCTGCCTTTCTCCTGCATTCGTTGCAGATTCTTGGGCCATCGTCTCCGACCGGGTTTCCGCACCTGCACACATAGCCGTGCATCTTTGCCGGGTTGCCGTATACAAGCGCGTGGGCAGGCACGTCCCTCGTGACAACAGAACCGGCGCCTACCATGGCGAACCGGCCTACCCTTATGCCGCCGATTATGGTTGAGTTGGCGCCTATCGAGGCACAGTCCTCGATTATGGTCTTTGTCCTTTTCCCATCTTCCCAGACGAACGCCCTCGGGTTCCTGTCGTTGGTTACAACAACGCCGGGACCAACGAAAACATGCGAGCCGACGCTGACATCATAAAGGCATGCATTGTTCTGCACCTTTGAGCCCCTGCCTACGACCGTGTTCATGCCGATGTAGGCGTTCTTGCCTATGATGCATCTTCCGCCTACAACAGCGCCCTGCCTCACGTGTGCATGGTGCCATATTTTGCTGCCTGCACCTATCTGTGAACCCTTCTCAATGACTGCCGTTTCGTGCTTAAAATATTCAGACATTTTCATCACCACTGGTTTCAATGGCGTTGAGCGCAACCCTGAGCGCGCTCAGCGCATCACGGCCCGTGACAAGGGGCTGCTTGCCGCTTGTGACACATCCGATGAAATGCGCAAGCTCGAGCCTAAGCGGCTCTGCTTTCTCAACCCGGATTACACATTTCTCAGGCGTGCCGAATTCAACAACGTCATTGAAGTCGTCTATGTTCCTGAACCTGCTTTTGTGCACAACAAGCTCTTGTGTGATGTAATTCAGCTCTGCGTAGCCCTTCGTGCCCGTGACCGCAAGGCCCCTTATCTTTACAGGGGTTATCCAGTTGACCTGCACAAATGCATTGGTTCCGCCGTAGTCAAGAAGCATGTCTGCAAAATCATCCCTCTGGTTTATCAGCGCCCTGCCCGAATTGACATTGACCTTTACCGGCTCCTTCCCGAGCAGGTAGTTGAATATGTCTATGTCATGTATGGCAAGGTCTATGATTACATTGGCATCCCTGATTTGCGGCGGGAAGACGCCAACCCTTCTCGCGATAACGCTTGTTATCGCACCAAGCTCCCCGCTGTCTATCATGGCCTTTAGCTTCTGCACAGCGGGATTGAATCTTTCAATGTGCCCTGCCATCAAAATAACATTCTTCTCTGATGCAGCGTCTATTATGGCTTGGGCGTTTTCAATGCTGTCCGCAAGCGGCTTCTCAATCAGAACATGCACCCCCCTTTTTATGCAATGCAATGCAACTTCACTGTGGAATTTGGTCGGTACCGCAACAGAGACGGCGTCTATGTTCTCATTCTCCAGCATTTTCTGGTAATCTGCATAAGCACCGCAGCCGAATCTCTTGGCTATCTCCTCTGCCTTTTCAAGCTCAGTATCGCACACCGCAACCAGGTTTGCTTCATCCAGTCCGGAGTAAACCCTTGCGTGGTGCTTGCCCATGTTGCCCACGCCTATGACTGCGACGTTTGCCTTCCTGCCGAACTTTGTTTCATCTGCCATGCTACCACACATACTGGTATACCTCAAAGGCTTCAGCGAAATCCTTCCTGATTGGCTTGCCCCTGACATGAGCAAGCGACCTTACATAATCCATATTGAAGTAGTATCTCCGGAACTGGCTCTTGTAGCATTCAAGCGCTTTCACTTTGTTTTCAATCTCTTCAGGCGCAAGGGAGATGAACATGTTTGGCACGAACTTTGGCGTTGACTTCAGCTCCTCATACATAAGTATTGAGCTGTCCCTGAAAACCCTTATGCAGGCCTCGGCAAGCGTCTTGTGGTCCTGGTGCGTGCTATTCATGTTGTGTGTGACTACCATGCTTGGGCTGAAGCCGTCCCTTATCTTCTCCAGCTCTGTCCTTATCTCAGCTGCATGTTCCGGCAGCCGGGTGTTGGGAAAATCAAGAAGCCTGAAATTGTCAATCCCAAAGGTCTGCATTGATTTGTTGAACTCTTCTGCAATGCCTTCATTGCCTTTCTGTTCCTCACAGTTGGAGAAAACAACCACCATTAACTTGTTTTCACAATCCTTTTTCATCTTTGTTATGAAACCACCTGCACCAGTTTCCACATCGTCAGGATGAGCGCCAACGCAAAGTATCCTCATGACCAGCACCTATGTGCGTGTATTAAAAATAAGCCTTATAAACGTTATTTGCAAGTGTTACTCATGAATGATACAAACAAAAGGCTTACCATACTCACAACGGGCGCAGGCGCGCCAGGCGCAGCAGGCATATTCAAGGCCCTGAGAATTGGCGCCCGTGAAGAGGGCCGCTCTCTCAGGATTGTGGCCTGCGACATGGACAGCGATGCATACGGGTTCCATCTTGCTGACGGGCATTACACCATACCAGCCGGCGATGACCCAAATTTCATTGAAAGCATCATTGACATATGCAGGAATGAGGGGCCTGATGCCATGTTCTGCTGGGTAGACCCTGAGCTTGCAGCGGTTGCGGGGCACAAAAAACGCATTGAAGAGGTGGGTGTTAAGGTTCTGGTCTCAGGCCCCCGGTCGATTGATGCATGCCTTGACAAGCATTCTGTTTTTGAAGCCGCGCGGGAACTGGGCATGGCGCCGAGGTTCAGGGTTGCGGACTCTGCCGAGGAACTGCAGCACGCCGCCAGGGGCCTTGGTTACCCAAAGCTACCAGTGTGCTTCAAGCCCGCCGAGGGCTACGGTGGCAGGGGCTTCAGGGTTCTGCAGCCGGATGCGCTTGCCGCGGAAAACATGTTCAGCGAAAAACCGGACAACACGGTAACAACTCTTGAGGATGTGATTGCGAGAATTGAGGGCATCAAAATCCCACGGCTGGTGGTAATGGAATATTTGCCGGGCAGGGAATACACCGTTGACATGCTGCTCGATTCTGAAGGCGAACCCGTGGTAACCATACCCCGTGAAAGGGCCAAAGTAAAGCTCGGCATATCAAACATAGCAAGGCTTGAGAGGAACGGGGAGCTGGCAGTGGCTGCGGAATCGCTGGCAAAGAAGCTCGGGCTCAGGTACAACGCAAACATACAGTTCAGGATGGATTCAAAGAGCAGGCCAAAGTTGGTTGAGGTGCAGCCGCGGCTTGCTGGCACCACAGCCGCTTCAGTGGGCGCGGGCGCCAACCTGCCATGGCTTGCTGCAAAGCTCGCGCTTGGCGAGCCCCTGCCAGAGGTATCAGTGAACTGGAACACAAGAATGAAGAGGTTCTGGGAAGAGGTTTATTCAGACGGGGAAAGAAACTGGCGCATATAGCGATGCATAAGCACAGAGTAAGGTTTTTATATTCATCACTGGTTTAAATAATATTATGGCAAGACAGGAGCTTATTGAATACATAAAGGATAACCTCGAGAAGGGCCATTCCAGAGAATCAATAACAAACAGCCTAAGGAAGCATAAATGGCCTTCAGATGACATAGACGCGGCCTTTGATGAAATAAGAAAAGAGAAGGAGCCAGAGGTCCCGGAATATAAAAAGAGGCCTGAAATCATTGGTGCCCAGGCGACGCATGGACATCTTTTTGGATTGAATGATAATGAAAACATAATATATGAAACCAGGCCCCTGAAGGGATACCTGTGGTACATGTTCGCGAGCTCAATGATAGGGTTGCTTTTTTTGTTCGTTTTTCTGTTCTCATGGATGTTCGTTGTGTTGGCATTTGTGCCAATGGCCAGCGTCAGCATTATCGTAATAATAGTCTTCATTATCGTCGTAGACATAATAGTCGTAAGAAGAAAATACAAAATGAAATACTACTGGATTACGAGCCAGAGGATAATCATAAAACGGGGTTTCATAGGATATTCTATAAACTCCATACCCCTTGAAAGGGTCTCTGATGTGATGATTTCCCGCTCCTTCCTGGAAAGGGTCTTCGGCTTTGGCAGCCTCCACATACAAACACTTGCTGGCCAGTACACCGTGCGTGGAAGGCTGGGTGCAGAAGGCAACCTTCAGGCCATCCCGGAGCCGGAGGAAAACCAGCAGCTTATCTTTAGGCTGATCAAAAAGCGAAGGAAGGAAGCGCACATAACGATTTAGATACAGCTGTGCACTATTTTTTTAAAATACAAACCAAATTAAATTGGTATGGAAACATTAGAGTGCATCCGCACCCGGGCGAGCGTGCGGGCATTCAGCAGGGAAGACGTGCCTGAAAACGAGCTGGGCGGCATCCTTGACGCGGCAACGCAGGCCCCGTCTGCTGGGAATACACAGGAATGGCATTTCATTGTCGTGAAGGATGCAGAGCAAAAGAAGCGGCTTTCTGAGGCCGCTTTCGGCCAGGGTTTCGTTGCCAGTGCTCCGGTCGTGGTGGTTGTCTGCGCAGACCTTGACATGATAGAAAAAGCCTATGGTGAGCGCGGGCTGACGCTTTATGCCTGCCAGGATACGGCAGCGGCCGTGGAAAATATGCTACTGGCTGCCTGGGACAGGGGCATTGGCTCATGCTGGGTGGGCGCCTTCAATGAGGCCAGGGTAAAGGCCGCGATGGTCATTCCGACAAACGTAAAGCCTATTGCGCTGGTGCCGATGGGATATCCAAAGGAAAATCCAGGGAAGCCTGCCAGGAGGCCGCCTGCCGAGATGCTGCACAAGGAAAGGTGGGAATGAATGACAGAGAACAGGAAGGAATTCATAAAGGAAAGGATGGCAGCAATATTCATAGGCATGGTGATGCTCTTCGCTGTGGGCGGCTGGGCGCTGATGAACGTTATGCCTCAGGATACCGGCCCGGAGTTCAATGTGCCTACAATAGTAGCCCGTGAGCTCACAACCGATGAGATTGTGTACGTGCTCCAGAGCGGCCGGGTCCTGATAGAATACTACTATCTTGAGAACTCAACCAAACACATTGAAGAGCTTCCTGTTCTTGAGATGTTCGCAAACCAGCTTGACGGATTCGTTGTCCTTGAAGAGGTGCCAGCCAACAGCACGCGTTTTGAGATGATAGGCATTGAAGGCAAGATACTTGACCTCAGCGGCATGGAACTTACGGAGAACAACCTGTTCGGGAATTTCTGCAGCATTGCAATTGCCCAGCCGCCGGAGTGTTTGTTATAGAAAAATGGAGGGTTTCGTGGGCAGCTGAATTCAGCGTTTCCCCGCAACCTTCAGCAGCTTGGATAGCTCTGCTTTGCCCTGCGCAAAGCCCTTCGTGCCGCCGCCGGAACCGCCTGAGCTGGAGCAAAGCTCCCTGATTATCTTGCCCATGTCCTTGCTCTTGTTTTTGGTCATGCCCACGACATCACCTACCTGGTTTGCAAGTATTACGGTAATGCGCGGCCTGAGCAACAGCAGCTCCTCTGCAACGGCTATGAGCTCCTTCCTGTCAAGACCTATAACCTCAAATAGCTGGTCCTTCTTGACTTTATGGAGCTGCAGTATCTTCTTAGCCTCTGTTTTTGCCAGCTCTGAGCGCAGCCTGTCCCTTTCCTTGCCCTGCCGCTTCCACACACTGAAAACCGCAGTAAATGCCTCTTCAAGGTCCTTCGCTTCCGTTGACTTCAGGTAATCACCAAGTTCCTTTTTTGGCCTGCCCATCCTTTTCCTGAGCATGTTAAGCTCTTCCGTGTTTTTAATTATGTCCGTGCAGAACCTCCTGGCCGTATTCTCTATATCCTTAACGGGCACGGAAAAGACCGATGCTATGCGCTTTAGCTGCCCAAGTGTCTTCCGCTCGTCCAGTTGCCTGACGAAACCTTCAGACAGCTTAATGAAGCGCATGTTCTTCCTTACGAAAGCAACAATGTCCCCAACCCTCTTCATGTTTTTTTCAATGTGTGCCTCGGCCGCCTTTCCGGCTTTTATGGTTATCCTGTCAATGCCGTCCTGTATCCTTTCTGTGCCCGTGATGATTATCCGGCCGACCTCGCTCGTGTTCCTGCAGTGCAGCCCACCGCAGGCCTCAACGTCTATGCCTCTGATTTCAAGGACCCTTATCTTCTTTCCCGGGACGGCCCCGCCCTGATAGAGCCTGAGTCCGTGCTTTTTCTCCGCCTCTGCCCTCGGCGTCCAAGCGGCTTTCACGGATGCTGCTTTCCTTACCATGCCGTTAGCCAGCTTCTCAATCCGGACGCGCTCATCATCTGTTATCGGCAGATAATGGGTTATATCCAGGTGCGCTTTGTCAGCGCCCTTGCCGCTTCCTGCCTGCCAAATGTGCCTGCCAAGCGCTTTCCTTGCGGCAGCGTTTATCAGATGTATTGCGGTGTGGTGCCTTGAGAGCTGCTCCCTCCTCTCCCAGTCAATCTCGCCCCTTACCTTGTCCCCTGTCTTTAGGCCGGTTTTTTCCATATAATGGACAACAATGCCGCCCACCTTCTGGGCATCGTATACCCTGAACGTACCCCTGCTTTTCTTCAGGGTTCCGTGGTCAGCCTCCTGGCCGCCGCCTTCGGGGTAGAAGGCGGTCCTGTCAAGTATTGCCTTGTTGCCCATAACCTTCAGCACCCTTGCCGTAAACCGGCATTTACGCGGTGATTTGTAGAACAGAAGCCCGGTCTCAGGCAGCCCGGAAACATCAAGCTTCTCCTCCTTTGTATTCCCCTCCTTTGTGCCGTGTTTTTCAGTTATTTTTGCGTATATGTCCACTGGCAGCTCCGTATTCGTTGCCTCTTTGACCATCTCGGGGCTTATGCCATGTGATTCATAGAGCCGGACGAGGCTTTTTTCGTCAAATATCTCACCCCTCTTCGCCATTGAGTCTATCATCCTGCTTGCGTTTTTCCTTGTCCTTTCATACCTCTGCTTCTCAACGGATAGTATCTTTTCCAAGGGAGCGAGCCCTTCCCTGAGTTCGGGGAACATGGGCTTCAGGAATTTGGCGTGCTGCTCTGCCGCATCCATCATGTCAAAGCTGAAGCCATACTGCTTCATGAACGAAAGGCTTCTCCTTAGCAGAACGCGAAGGTTATAGCCGCCGCCGACGTTTGAGGGTATGCCGCCGTCTGTAACAGCGAACAGCAGCGTCCTGGTGTGGTCCGCTATGGCATACAGCGCCTGCATGGGCTCTATCTGCTCCTTGAGCTCTGCCACTGAAATGCCTATCCTCTTTGCTATCTTCTGCCTTGTGGCACTGACGTCCTTTATTTCATCCACGTCCAGCGCCCCGGCGAGCCTGGAATATTTCATGAAAATTTCGGGGTCGGGCTTCACGCCGCTCCTTTTCCTGAGGTCGTTTATCAGCGGGCCGAATATGCAGTCATACATGGTATGCGTGCCGTTTGAGAACCACACCAGCCTCTCGTGGCCCCAGCCCGTGTCATTGACTTTGGTGTCAAGCCCCCTGTAGCCGCTGCCTGACTTCTGGAACTGCATGAATACGTGGTTGACGAGCTCAAGGCCGAGGGAAACCGTCTCTATGGACGGGCCGAAGGCGGAGAAGTCCGGCATTGACCACACATCCTCCATGTAGACCAGTTCTTCTGCTGGTATGCCCATCTTCTCAGTGAGGAACCTGAAGTTAAGCTCCATGCACCTCTCCTTGAAGTAGCCCTCCTTCGGGTACCCGAATGCGTGCTGGCCCGGCATGACGAATGATGTCAGGTGCCTGCCGCTCAGCCCGACTGATGATATGTCCGGGAACCTGAGGCAGACCTGCGGGACTATGAGCGGGTTTTCAGGGTATACAAATATCATGTTGCCCCTGTCAAGCCGCTGGAAGTCCTGTATTGAGGCGATTGTGAAGAAAAGGTCCGGCCTTGCCCTGTCTATGACAGGATAGCGGGGTATTGAGGCATGCCCCTCTTTCCTGAAGAACTTCTCAAACAGCTTCCATGTCTCTATGTAGTCCAGCCTTTTCCTTGTCCTGGGGCTGCCTATGAAGTCGTAGCTCTGGCACGAGGAGTCTGCGCAGCTCTTCCTTTCGGTGTCAAGGGTCCAGAAGCCCTTGCCGCAATTCTTGCAGACCTTTCTCTCAAAGCCCCTTTCCCTGAATATCTTTACCTGGTAGTGCTTCTTCCAGTCCCTTGAAAACTGCTTCCTCAGCCCGTCCTTGGTAAGTTGCGGCATAATTAGATTTACCTATGTTAGCTTATATTTTAAAGATATTCAATGCAGTTTTTTATTGTAAAAAAACAAATTAGAAGCATGAAAAAAGCTCAGTCCTCGTTCTTTGTAATACTGGGGCTCCTGCTTATAATGGTCATGGTGCTGTTCTACGGCTACATGTCCGACAGGGAACCGCCTTCGCCCGTGCCCCAGCACCTGGGTTATGTTCAGGGGATGGTTGAGGAATCGGTGACAGAGCTTTCAAGGGAGTGCTCCAACATCGTAATCAGGATACTGGAGGACTACGGCGGATACCCAAACGGGCTTTACGAATTGAGCTACCTGAACAGGCCGGTTAACTACTGGCAGGTGTGCCAGAACGACGTGTCACCCAATATCGAGAAAGAGGGGGAAGACAACGACGCCACGGAGTGGATGGAATCGGGCATAGAATACTGCGTAGAGCTGGGCATGCCGGAGCTCATGGATGGTTTTGCCCAATACGGGGTTTCGTACGGTAATGCTGCTGACATATCGGTTGATGCCAAGATACTGGATGACAGGATTGACTTTGACGTCCGCGTCCCGGTGACGCTTGAGGACGAGGACAGCGGGGAACTGTATCCCGTTGCGCAGCCGCTGGACACCATAACCATTCCGACATACTTCGGAAGGATATTCAGCTTCGGGAAGGATTTCGTTGCCGAGTATTCCAAGCCCGCGCTTCTCGGGGGCAGGTTCTTCGAGGTCTTCACCATACTCTCAATCTACCACAGCAGGGCGCTGCCGACTGTCGGCGTGCTCACGAAGTGCGGGGAGACCATATTCATTCCGCCTGTCATACTCAGCATGAACCTCATGCAGATTGCCAACTACGTGCTGTCAAACACGCACATGTGGAAGGGCATGGCTGCCATGGGCTTTTCCGGAAGGAGCTTTGGCGTGAAAACCGTGAACGGCAATCGGTATCCAGACCTTGAGCCCCAGTTCCTCATCCCGGACGACTTCTACATACGGAGCTGGACGCCTGTCATAATAACAAACTCCGAGCCCATGTCAACGGTTTTCCCGTTCATCATATCCGACTGCGTGAGCACCTACCACCAGACATACTCGGTTTCTTACCCCGTAATAGTCAGGGTGGAAGACACGCTTCTTGAATACGCCTTCAACTTCGGCGTGTTCACGAGCGTTGAGAACATGTTCCCTGCGCAGTGCATGGCGGAGGAGCCCGCGTTTGCGATGCCGGATTCTGCCGATGGCGGGGATTTGGACTGCGGTGCTGAAATAACCGTTACAAACAGCGATGAAGAACCTCTTCAGGGCGCGAGTGTGCTGTTCAACGGAATCCCGGTGGGCAGCGGCGTGACAGACGATGACGGCAGTGTCTCCGGTGCGGTCAGCTGCGGGGAGCACACGCTCGGCATATACTACTACAACATGGAATACGGCGTCCATGAGGAACAGGCAGATTCGGACACGCTTAGCGGAACCTATGTGCTCATGAAGAACCCGGAAGTCACCTACCATTTCAGGGACTTTGACATCAATGTCTATACATCTGAGGACACTATAAGCCCGTGCCTGAAGACCAAGGCCTTAATACCTGAGTGGAGCTGGAAGCCCGGGGAAAGCTATGACATCATCAAGTGCGTCAGGGGCGAGCCGCACACAGAGAGGCAGACTGTATACCTAACACTGTCCGAGCCCGGTGCTAATATACCCGACTCTACAACAGACACTGTCAGCGGCTCGCTTGACTGCGAGCAGAAGTTTGGTGAATACAGCGCCTGCATAGCTCAATGCGAGGATGATCTGAACAACGGCGTGTATCAAGAACCTGCAGACTATTTCAGCTGCATAGCTGCGTGCAAGGATATTCTTCCAGAAGGCAGCAGCTGCATGTCCGGCGAAAGCGCTGCAGGCGACAGGTGGACTGTCATGAACACCGGCCAGCTCTCAGAAGAGGAGAGGCAGTCTTATGACGATTGCGTTTCGCAGCTAACACAAGAAGAGGAAAATGCGTATGATATAAGCGGATGCATGATTAATGAACTGGACCTTCCCGCAGAGGAAACTGCCGCGTATGACGAATGCATGTCAGGGTGCTCTGATGAGATAAATTGTAAGGAGGATTGCGAAGAATTTTGCGAAAACCCTGAAAATCGGGGGTTGAAAACAGTGGAGAAGTGCCAAAGTCATTGTATAGGTGACTGCAGCACAGGCTGCTCTGCTGCATGCACCGAAAGCCTGCTGCAGGGCGAAGGTGACATAGACGAAAACACGGTCATGGACTACATAACAGCCGGCACATACGACACTGAAGCAATGATGTTCACGCTCTCTGGGACGTTCAAAATAACGGGCGGCTTCCTGTCGCCGGGCTTTGGGCTGGCAGAGGACGCGGACGAGCTCTACGTAAACGTGCCCGAATACGAAGGCACGGTTATGTCAAACAAGTGGGATGACAGCGTCAAGGAGTGCCTTGCGGGCACGCTGGCTTACTGCGGCATAGACACCATAAGCGAAGCGGAGCCTCCCCGCGTTGTGGTCAGGGCATACTGCGACTGCGCCTCGCTTCTGGATGTGCTTGACGTTGTGGAAAGCGACATGGACAGCGTTACAAAGGATGGTATAATCAGCAACGCATTCTGCGACGCGTGCCCGGGCGCAGATAGCTACCCGGGCAGTTGCGGATGCCAGGGCTGCAGAATGCCCGAAGACACGTGTGTTAAAAACGCGCTGTGCGATGCCGACGCAGTCAAAAATGCCCTCATGGGTGATGGCATAGAGCTGATTTGCAGGTGATAATATGAACTACAAGCTGGTGTTGGTGGAGGTATTTGCGGTTGCGGCAGCCTACCTTATCGTAAGCCTGCCCGCCGCATTTGCGACAGAGGTCAGCATAGCCGGAACGTCCATAAACATGGACATCATCCCCAAAAAATATGTGAGAAGGGACATAAGCGTGAGCGGGGACGATGTCAGCATAGGCGTCAGCAGCTATGTAAATGATTATGAGGTGGAGAGTGTCAACCTGTTCGCATGCGGAGCCAAGAACCCCGCCGAGTGCGCGGATACTGTGGCGCCCGACACCGGCCCGAGCATCACGTATGACTGGAACGACATATCCGACTCGGGCACAGCAAACCTCATGTTCCTCGTCAAGCTCAGGGAATGCGAAAGCGCCGAAAGCTGCGATGAGCCTGTGTATTACCCGTGGGTGGGGTTCTGGCACAGCATTGAGGACAAGTCAGTGCAGGCCGAATCAGAGCTTGAGCACATGGACATCTATGTGGAAACAGGCAAAGTGCCGGAAACACAGAACTGGATTAACAATGAAAAGATGAACATACCGTTCAACTGGCTTAAGTATCCTTATACCGTGTTCACTGGCGCGGACAGTATATACGGCGTCAGGACAAGCGACTTCAGCGCTTTCAGCAGCGAAACGCTCGGGGACGAGGATGGCGAGGCAGGCGACTCGGTCCAGGAACTGGGCGGGAACTGGTATTTCGCGTTTCCCGAGTCCGGCGGGGAAACCATGCACCCCATAACGCTCTATTCCAACACAATATCCCAAAGCGAATGCGGCGTCGGGGGCTGCGAGCTGGACGAGAACTGCCTTACATGCCCCGAGGACTGCGCATGCACCGCAGGCTACTGCGACGTAGGCGATGCCACATGCAAGCCCACGGGCATAATCGGCCTGACTGTCACACAGGTGAGCGAGACTGTTTTCCAAAGCTGCAACGAGCCGCACGGGCTTGATGTAAGGGTGAAGGTGAACAATCCGCCAACGGGCGCGAGCCTGCAGGGCGCCGAATACAAGCTTGATGGCGCTGATTACGTTTCCACGGACTGCGAAAAGATAAGCGGCCACTACTACAGCTGCCCGGTCACCGTGCCCGCGTTCCCGTTCGGCAGCTTTGGGGAATGCGGGACAGGCTCATACACAGTAACCGGCAACAAAATAAAGTTCAACATACAGTACCCAGACGGCACGGGCACGGGGTCTGTGACAAGGGAGGCCGGCTTTGCCGACATTACCGTGGGCTCGTATGACTGCGGCGACGGCACATGCCATGACGGGGGCGAGGGCACGGGCCACGGCCCAGACCTCGGCGAGACTGCGAGCAACTGCTGCTGGGACTGCGCATGCGATGAAAGCAAATACTGCGATGCAACAGAAGCCGCTGAAGAGGAGGATTTGTGCAAAGCAAAACTCCGCGACAGTGACTTTGAGATAACCACTCTGGAGCCGGGCAGCTTTGCACCCGGGGGGGACGGGGACACGTCATTCAGCGGTGGTTTTGACCTCGGCTTCAAAATAAAAAAGGCCCCATCAACGCTGTCCGTGGACACAATAGGCGCGAGCTGCGAACTGGATTGCAGCGTCTTTGATGAGGCTTGGGAAAACAAACAGGTGTGTGCTGCGTCCTGCAGCGCGTCCTGCATGGAAGGCTCTGTGAACAGCGATGGCGCTTACGAAACAACCTGCGATATAAGCTTTGTGATACCTGACCCGGATGCAGACACAGAATTTGTGTATTCAAACCAGAAGAATTACAGGCTCACACCAACACTTACTGTTTCGACAAGCTATGAAGACGCTGGCAGGGAAACCATAATAAAGGGCTTCTCCAGTGAAACGAAAAGCAATGCCGTGGTGGGCTCGGGATACTGCGGGGACGGGAAACAGGGAGTGGGGGAGACGCAGGATAACTGCTGCTTTGACACGGGGTGCGCTGATGGCAGCTACTGCGACACCGGAGCTACCTCGGGTTACAGGCTCCTGGACAGCGACCAGTGCATGCCGCTGGACGGCATAACCATGGATATAGTCGCTGGGAGCAAAGAGCCAAGCAACATGATGTTCAGGGATTATACAGAGGATAGCACCGTGTCCTTTGACGTGAGCATAAGCAACCCGCCTTCGGGTGTGGATTACAGCTACAGCTGCATGTTCGGTGACGGCGATGACTCTCTCATACAATGCAATGACATCATCTGCGAGGAGAATGACGCAGAGTCCACTAATGACGTTGCGGTTTTCTCATGCGAGATAACAATAGATTCCCTTGATATTGGAGACTATGAAAATTCAGATTTCTATAACGATGCAGAGGCATTGGTCATACCAACAGATGTTGACTTTTCCATCACATTCAACGATGGCCCGGACAGCGCCAGCCTGGACCTGAACGCGGAGCTAGGAAATATACAGATTGGCATTAACCCTGACTGTGGTGATGAATACTGTGACCCGAACTTTGAGGATTCTAATAATTGCTGCTTGGATTGTCCCTGTCCTGGGGAGGATGAGTATTGTAATCCGGATGCAGCAGTAAACGGCCAGTGCATGGGCCCGGACGACATCGAGCTTGTGATTGACAGCATAAAGCCGCGCCTTGCCGTGTGCTGCATAGACAACCTGAGGACCGCGTGCCGCTTCACCTCGGTGCTCGGATGCGCTGCATCGGGCCTGACCAGCATGATAGGCGGCTATGGAATGGGCGGTTTTCCGAGCATACTTGGCTTTGGGGCCGCGGAAGGCGGCGGGGAATTCGCGCCGGAAGGCGACAGGCTGAAGCTGCAGTCAGATAACGAAGTGCTTATCAATGAAATACTCGGGGCCGGCACGGCTGATGAGTTCATAACCGAACTGATGCAGACCGGCATACCCGAAGCCGGGGGCATGCTCAACATGCCCAATACCATGACAATCAAGGCGCATGTCATAAACGCCCCGAGCGACATAATCCTGCCTTATGACGGCTACAGCATGAAGCTCGGGGCGGCCGGCAACCTGCCCGAAGAGCTTGAGCAGCTCAAGGGCTTCACAGGGCTCAACTGCTACGAGGACCCGGACAACGACGCGGCCGGATACTATGAGTGCAAGTTCAACCTCAGGCCCATAATGAGCCAGGTACCATTCAGGATACTGGACGAATTCGACATCAACATACTTGATATGATTCCAGGAATAAACACTCTTGGCACGGCAGGCATGCCCAAGATGGCGGAGCTGAGGTTCAACATAAAATACGGCGAGGGCGACGAGAAGGTATCGAAGGAGCTGTCAGACACGGGAATGTTCGCAATGGCAATGATGAAGTCATACGCGCTGAAGAGCACGCAGGAGGAGATTAAGGACATAGAAAAGAAGATAGCGGACCTTGAGAAGACAGAGAACACGATATACGCCGTTCTCGGCGCAGGCGCCGTATTCTGCTCGGGCCAATGCGGCCTGTGCTGCCCTGTGTGCGTGCCGCCAGTTTGTGTTATATGCGGCGGTTGCTGCTGCGGAATCAACTGCCTGTGCATCCCGTTCCCCAGCTGCAAGGTTTGCTGGGTAATATATGCCTGCATATCATCGGTTCTGCTGACCGCACTCGGCTTTGTGCAGGACAAGATAGCGGACCTTGAGCAACAGGTCCAGAAGCTGAACTCGCAGATAGGCGGCGTGGGCGAGGCAGCCGCCTCGGGCGGCATGATGGAAGGTATCGGCCTTACGATAGCCAAGGTCGCCTCTTTCATGGTCTGCATGTTCGGAATCAAGATGGTCGCTACCGAGGGCGCGGCCGCTGGCGCGGCTGGTGGAACAACGACTCCAGCAGCAGGTACTTTGGAATCCAGTCCTTTTGGACCACTGCCTCCGGGGACTACTTGGGCCTGATTATAGTGGAGATTGCATCAAAACACATTATAGCACGCACCGGGACAGCGCCTACAGTGCTACCAGCAATAATACCACATTAACCATATAATTAAAACAGGCCATAAAACTAACCAAATCATCGGGCCCGTGCCCTTGCTGCTGCGCGAGGCAGAATCAGGGCCCTCTTTTGAAACTAATTAGCCGAACAGGCTTGAGAGTCCGGCAGCTGCTTCCTCTGCCTTCTGCTTGTCCTCTTCGGGCTTCTTCTCTTCCTTCTTTTCCTCTGCTGCTCCGCTCTCGCTGGCTGCCGGTGCCGCAGGTGCTGCTATTGCAGCGCCCTTGATGGCCTCGTCTATGTCAACACCTTCAAGGCTTGAGACGAGCACCTTGACCTGTGCTGCGTCAGCCTTATCGCCGGCTGCCTCGAGCACCTTCTTAACGCCGGCCTCGTCAACCTTCTTCCCTGCGGAATGCAGCAGAAGTGCCGCATATATCGTTTGCATCCTATTTACCTCCTGTTTAGCATAATCCGCCTATTTGGCGGTCTTCTTATCCCCTGTTTTATTCTTTTATTCGGTTTCCTTCTTCTTTTCAGGTTCTTTGCTCTGGGGGTTCTCTTCATCGCCTGCTTTGGATTCTTCGCCCTTTTCTTCAGCCGGCTTTTCTTCTTTCCCGGCTTCCGGTTCCTTCCCCCCTTTGGCCTCTTCTTTCTGTGGTTCTTCGGCAGGCTTCTCTTCTATTTTGGCCTTATCCTTTAAAGCCTTTGCCTGGGCTCCGGCCTTTGACAGGAGCTCCGGTGCCGTGTCTTTTGTGACGACGCCGGCCTCCTTTGCAAGGGCACGGGCTTCGGCGCCGGCCATGGAAAGCAGAAGCTCCACGTTTTCGGCTGTCACGTATCCTATGTTGAGCGAAAGGTTGAATGCGCCGGAGTATGCCTGCCTCAGCTCCTCAACGTATTCCTGCGGGTCCCTGAAAAGCACATCCTTCTTGTAGACAAGACCGTCCTCCCATGCGGCCACCATGTTGAGCCCTATCTCCATTGGCCTGACAGCGAGCTTGGAGAGGATGTCTGCAACCTCCTTTGATATGGCTTCGCCCTCCTTTGCTATGGTTGTATCCTGCTTTATGGTTATCTTCTCCCCCTCAACGCCCGCGGGTATCTTCACCCGCTGCAGCTCGCCTATGACAGGCCCTGCTGACAGCGATGTCGGGCCGGCCTTGATGAGTATGTCCTTCGGTGCGATGTCGCCCGGCTTTGCCGGGGCTGATGACTTGGACTTTTCTATCTTCCTCGCGAGCCTGAACGGGTCTGTGTTGCTGAGCAGGAACGCGGGCTCGCCCTGCAGGAAGTCATTGAGCCTGCCAACGCCCTTGAGACTGCTTCTTTCAAGAATCATGTTCATCAGGCGCTTCTTTACCATCCTTATCTTCGCCTCGCCGCGCAGCGCCTCCCTTATCTCATGCAGCTGGCTTGAGGGAAGCTTGAACATGTCAAGTATGCCTATGACTGAGTATTTCTCTATCTCCTTCCCGACTTCGTTCACGACTCGTTTCTTCTTTTCAGATACCATATTTTTCGCCCCGCATTCCATGAAGTAGCCTGATACCCCCCCCCAATGCAACCGGGGATTAGTCATGCCAGGCATATCATGTTTTGAATACCAACCGTCACTTTCTATTACACCCCCAGCCTCACTGGCTTGCCCATCGTGAGCTTGATGTATGCCTTCCTTATATTATTCGCGCCCTTCGGCAGCCTGTCCCTTATCAGGTTATATGCCGCTTCTGTGTTAGCCGCAACGTCTTCGTCCTTCATCTCCTCGGAGCCCACAACCACGTTGATTACCGGGTTCTCCTTGAGCACTATCCTCACATTCTTCTGCGCGGCCATTATGAAAGGCTCTATTTTGGCTTTTGGAGGAACCGGCCTCGGCAGCTTGCCCTGCGGGCCGAGCACAGAGCCCATGAACTTGCCCACAAGCGGCATCAGGGATGCCTCGGCGATGAAAACGTGCTCCCTTGCTATGCCCTTCAGTCTCTTCCTGTCCTTTGCAAGAGGCTCTATCTCTTCCTTCTTTATGACAAGCCCTGCCTTGCCCTTTGCCTCGGAAGCGAGCGTGTCAACTATTGCTGCAACCTTGACCGCCTTGCCCCTGCTGTTTGGCAGCGCTAAGTCAGAACTGAAGCGGTTCTCGGGCTTCTTGAGGTTGATGCCTTTGACAATGACAGAAAAATCCCAGGTCTGCTTGAAGTTTCTGGCCTTTGAGGCCTCCCTTGCTTGCTTTAGCTTATCAATGATTTCAGACCTTTCCATAATCTCCTCCTGCCGAAGCAGTGCAACACAATGCGCTCAGCCCTTCTTGCGAAGGTTTTTATGCATTGTATAGCGGATAGTGAATATATTGCAGGCAAGGCTTTTAAACGTTCCTCCGCCTGCCGCTCCTCAGCTTCTGGCCGCGGGCATAGGACATGGTTAGCTCATTGAACCTGTTCTCAAGCTCTATGATTTTCTTGACAACGTCCCTGTGGTTCATCTCCATGCGGCTGTCAAGGCTCGCCTTCTTCCTGTCAAGGTTGAAAAGCCTGTTTTCATGCTTGTTTTTGGTTCTCGTTATATAGTCATGGCTTGCATCAAGCCACTGAGCCATGTAGTTAAGCGCATCGTTCGTTTTCCTGCGCTCCTTCTCAAGCTTTTCTTTGTAATGTTCATCCTCAATGCGCTGCAGCCCTATTATTATCATCAAAATGCCGAGGATTATGTCTATGAAGAAAAGGTTTATGAAAATGCCGCCGATGACAAACACACCGAGGATTATGAAAAGCGCCCAGAATATCCTGTTCCTTTGCCCGCTGAGGAAGCTGAGCAACTCCGTTAAAATGCTGTTCATGTGAGTATTTTAAGGTGAAAACTTTTAAGCCTTTGTGAAAGAATCAGCCCTTTTCCTTTGGTTCTGCCTCAGCCTTTCCGGCCTCTTCGCCGCCGGCTTCGGCTTCTGCGTCTTCCGCGCCTTCGGCCGGCTTTTCTTCTGCCGCTGCCCTGCCTGCCTCTGCACCGGCCCTTGCCTCTTCCTTGGCCTTTTCCTCTTCTTCCATCTGCTTGTGCATCTGCTCATACTTCTTGAGCTCTGCCTTTGTTACCGCGCCCTCGCCTATTGTGATGCCCATGCTCCTGCACGTGCCCCTTATCTGGCTCAAAAAATGCCCGTCCTCTGAGCCGAACTTCACGCGGGAAATCTTCTTCAGCTGTTCCTCCGCAAGGTCGCCTGCCCTCTCGGTTCCGGCAAGACCGGAGCCCTTCTCAATCCCGAGCTCCTTCTTGACAAGGGCTGAAACAGGCGGCGTGCCTACAGAGATTTCAAACCCCTTTGTCTCTGTATCAACGTTGATTTTGACCGGGATCCGCATGCCTGCCATGTCCTTTGTCTTCTCGTTTATCTGCTCCACAACCTGGGCCACGTTGACCTTCATCGGGCCGAGGTTTGTGCCTATCGGCGGCCCGGCTGATGCTTTCCCGCCTTCCACCATGACCTCAATAGTCTGCTCCGGCATGCCTTCACCGTCTGATTAATAATCTCTTTATTGTTAATTTAAAAGCTTATTGCATTAACACCATCCATGTTTTGTTGTGACGAACACTAACATTGGGGCACAAATTTCTTTAAATATACTATGCAACTGCGGCCTGAAGGCCGCAGAATTACTGTGATATGAAACGGGTCAGTTGCATCTGGTTCTGGCGGTCTACATATTCCATAACGGTCTGGGTATCGACATCACCAA
>Ga0180433_10000786_pt1 | contig 53869 bp, 46 predicted proteins | sample SS_ome_8_FD_132980 | JGI IMG/M metagenome (GOLD analysis project Ga0180433, IMG submission 132980) | Hypersaline lake sediment archaeal communities from the Salton Sea, California, USA - SS_1_D_1 metaG | ecosystem: Environmental > Aquatic > Non-marine Saline and Alkaline > Hypersaline >...
TGTTGGTGTTGATGGGTATCTTTGTACTTTTTCATAGATAATATACTCTTTTTATTTAAGTTAGAATTATTTAAATATACAAAATTTTAAACATAATTCAAAGGACTTTTGATACAGTCCCGGGGAAAGTCATTTATACTAAAATAATATTTCAATAATGACTATCTCTTCTCCCTCCCCTAAGCCCCCTTCTCTTTTCCAAAGAGAAGGGGGTTGGGGGATGAGTTTATAAGAATCTCCCTATACGACTAAGTACTGATTCACCCTAAAAAAAACGATACACTGCAATAATGAGTAGCTCCCAGACAGTTATGAAATCTCACTGCATAGTCCAGCACAATATTCTTCCACTGTACTCCTATCCCTGATGAAAAACAGGGAGGAGCTCTCTCAAATCCACAGCGTATCCATATTGGCTGCCATATCCTCAATTCACAGCCGAATCGTGTATTAAGGCCAACTGTATCACTGCCTGTTAGATCAATGCAGAAAAGAAAATCTTTTATCACTTTCCAGCTCAATCCAGTGCTGTAGATTAACGGAATTGATGATCGATAAGCAGAAGCAGATGACTTACCTGCATGCAACACTGATGCACCTATTGTTAGAGTCTTTGTAAGATTGAAAAGCAGGCCCAAATCAAACAACAGAATTTCCTCTGCCCCATATCCTTTTATCCGGAGTTGATTTTTTTTAACAGCAAGTCCAATATGAATTTGCCTGCAGATACTGAAAGCCCACCCCAGACTAACAGCCCTTTCACTGTATATAGAATTTCCAAACATTTTAGAGGCTATACCCGCATTTCCCAAGACACAGGGAATATTCACGGCAAGAGCAGCATACTGAAGCTCTTTCATTTGATATAGGTGGGTATAGAAAAAACTTACACCAAAAGAATCAGATGCTGATAAAATAGCAGGATTATAAAATATTCCTTCAGGAGATCCAGTAACTGCAGTAAATGCTCCTCCCAGACTGACAGCCCGGGATCCGGCTGACAGCTCCAATACACCTGCGCTACAACCTTCTGCTGATAATACAAGCCATAGACTTATGTATATGATCAGCAGGGGAAAAACCATCCTGAAAAATTTAACTGATTGTTTCATGATTCTTTTCAAATATTCAATGTACTGAAAAAAAACCACTAAAACAAGAATAATCGTAATTTTCTTCGTTTTTCTTAATTATGTCAAAATTTTATGGATTCTGTAGAGTCTGTCGAAAAGGTCCTTAACATGTCATTGCGAGTGTTTTTTACGAAGCAATCCCCTAGATTTTTAAATTAACTAAAGAGATTGCTTCCTCACTGCGTTCATCGCAAAGACATCAGTTGACTTTTTCGACAGTCTCGTAAGGGTGTAAAAATATCCAGCAATTTAATATGAGCTAAAAATTAAAAATAGAAGGCAAAAAAAAATTGGTTAAAAAATGTAAACACTTAATAACAAATCAGAAGAACAGAGACTTGATGATTATAAAAAAAGAGGTGACGATGGAAATAATGATGATCACTGGTCGCATAAAGCCGCGGTCCAGAACCGGGAAGGTTCTGTTGGAAATAAAAAAACCAATAATCACCGCAGGTATCATTACAGAGGCAAAGAAAAGTTCTTTTACTCCAAACTTGCCCACAACTAATAATGATAATACTGCTATTATAGTACCGACAATAAAAATTCCGGATAAGGTGCCTCTGATCTGCGGCCCTTTCTTATGTTGATATAGTAAGGCAATAGGAGCTCCTCCTATGGAGGCTGCTGTTCCCATAAATCCGGAAAGCACTCCTGTGCCAATCAGATTTTTAGTGGTAAGAGAAGGGCGGAGACCGCTGATGAGGATGAGAACAGCCAGTAAAATCATAATTCCGAAAAACAGGGAAAGAGAATCACGGGGAATAAGGGTTAAAATAAAAGCACCCAATACAGAACCGCCAATTCTGCCCATAACTGCCCACTTTATCTCATGCATTTTCACTGCGTGTTTTTCTCGGAAAAACATCAGCGAGGTAAGAAACAATGCGGTCAGCAAAAGAGGACCAGGAATAAATTCAGGATTTAACAGCACCAGCAAAGGAGCACAAAACGGTCCCATACCAAACCCAACCGATCCCTGAAGCACAGCACCAATTAAAACGATTCCAAAAGCAGCTATAATTTCAATAAAACTAAGTGGAAATTCCATTGTATGTAATCAACACTTTCTAATTTCTGGTACATATAGTAAAATTATATAAAATCTTATATTAATATTAATTATCTGAAATGCTTATTTATGAATTTCTTTTTCAACTCTTTCTGCCAAAAAAATCTTTATTAATGATTGATAAGGCACATCTCTCTTATTGGCCAAAATTTTTATTTCTTCAATTATACTTTCTGGCAATCTAAGAGAAATTGTTTTCAAAGTAGGCTTTAATTTCGGCAGTGTAATTGTATCTGATTTAGACCAATCTATGTAATCTACAGAATCATGCGTAGCCCAAAATTCTCTTTCTTCTTCCTCGTTTTTAAATTTTGGTATTTCTTTTTTAGTAATGTTTTTCATGTTCTTTTTTTTCCTTTTTACTCATATCTCGTGAAGATATTACTCTTATTTTTTTATTTCTAATCGTAAATGCAATAAATAGATTTCTGTTATGATCAGTACATCCTAACGCATAATATCGTTCTTCGATTCCTGAATGTTTTATATCTGCAGCTACAATTAACGGCTTATTAAAAAAAATTTGCTCACTTTCAACAGGCGACACGTGATGTTTTTCCCAATTCTTTCTAATGTTATGTTCATCCCATTCAAATCCATTACAATCTTGAATAGTTTTGTATATTTTATTCATATTTATAATATACTTTAAATATATACAAATTTCAAATAAATTTTAATTTTTGGAAATATCACTGTAATTGTAAAATTATAATTTTTAAAAATGGGTAAAATTATAAACGCAAAGAACGCAAAAATATCCATACGTATAATGTGAAAAATAAACATTATTAATGTTCATTTTGAACTCATGCATTTCTTTGCGAACTCTGCGTTTAATTTAATATCAGCAATATTGTTATTAATTATTACAATCCATACATCTCAATAACTTCTTTTTTGGATTTACCCAGAATATCATATTTCTTTCCGACTTTAGTAAATGCTTCCAGGGCCCTATCCAGATGGTGCTTGTCGTGAGCAGCAGATATCTGTGTCCGGATCCGTGCTTGTCCCTTGGCTACTACCGGAAAGAAAAAGCCAATGGCATAAATACCTTCTTTATATAAATCATTTGAGATATCCTGAGCAAGTTTGGCATTAAAAAGCATAATGGGAACAATGGGAGTATCTCCTTCCTTCAGAATAAATCCTGCATCAGTAAGCCCCTGGCGCCAGTATTTAGTGTTTTCTTCCAGTTTGTCCCGACGCTCAGTAGTTTTTGACAGAATATCCATCACTTTAAGAACCCCGGCTACCACAACCGGAGAAATAGTGTTGGAGAAAAGATAGGGGCGTGCTTTCTGTCGGCACATTTCCACCAGCTCCTTACGTCCGGAAACACATCCTCCTGAAGCACCGCCTAATGCTTTGCCAAAAGTGGTAGTGAAAACATCAATATCTCCTACTACACCGTATTTCTCATGAGTACCTCTTCCGGTCTTACCAATAAATCCGGTGGCATGAGAATCATCCACAAACAGCATGGCATTATACTTCTTGCATAATTCAACCATTTCATCCAGTTTTGCAGTATCTCCGTCCATGGAAAAAACACCGTCTGTAATGACCATCTTGTTTTTCTTGTCAGAATGAAGCTGCAGTTTTTTCTCCAGATGTTTCATATTAGAGTGTTTGAACGTATCATGGTCGGCGCTGCAGAGGCGTATTCCGTCAATAATGGACGCATGCACCAGCCGGTCTGATATCATTACATCTCCCTTGGACAGAATGGCTTCAAAAACACCAGCATTGGCATCCATACAGGATGGGAAAAGAATAGTATCCTCAGTACCTAAGAATTCAGTCACTCTTTTTTCCAGTTCATCATGAATATCCTGAGTACCGCAGATAAATCTGACTGAAGACATACCGTACCCTCTGCTGTCCAGCCCCTCATGTGCTGCTTTAACCACTTCAGGATGACTGGAAAGACCCAGATAATTATTGGCACACATATTGATCACTTTTTTGAGAGAAGAACCAGCCGGAAATTCAACCTCGATATCTGCATCCTGAGGTGAATGTATGAACCGTTCTTTTTTAAAGGTCCCGGTTTCCTCTATCTCTTTAAGCTGATTCTGATAAAAATCTCTCTGTTCTTTTACGAAAGCCATACTTAAACCTCCATTACGATTATACTTACTGTCTTTTAAGAAAAAATCTGTGTATTATTTTAACTGCTTTTTCAGACAAGACTTTTTATTTCACATATTCCTTCACCAGATCACAAATCCTGTTAACTGTATCAAAAGCTTCCGGAGTTGCCTTATCATCCGGTATGGAAATGTCATACTTGTTCTCCAGAAATCGTTTTAACGAAACCATAGAAAAAGAATCAACTATACCACCTGAAATAAGAGGAGTATCAACATCAATCTCTTCATCTTCATCTTCCAGGTATTCTTCAATCACATAATCTAAAACGACTTTTTGCATGTCATCCATATTTGTTCTCCTTTTTTTAATTTTATTAAATATTTACTCTAACACCTATAATATTATTATAACTTGAATTAATTTATAATTCATAATTCAAAATTCATAATTCTAAATTATTCATCCTCCAGGGTAGAGGTATCACCAATCTCTTCCCCCCACTCCTGAGCATGCAGAAGGCGGCGCATAATTTTTCCACTTCTGGTCTTGGGGAGTTTATCCACATATTCAATTTCCTGGGGCATGGCCAGAGGAGATAATTTTTTACGGATAAAATTCATTATCTTGAGTTCCAGATCAGCATCGGGTTCATATCCGGGATTCAAAGTAACAAAGGCTTTTACCACTTCCATATTAACTTCATCAGGTTTAGAGACTACAGCTGATTCGGCAATGGCCTCATGTTCCAATAATGCTGATTCTACTTCAAAAGGACTCACCAGATGACCGCCGGTATTTATTACATCATCGTCTCTTCCCACAAACCAGAAATAGCCGTCTTTGTCTATACTGGCTCTGTCTCCGGGAATATACCAATCATTTATAAACTTACTTTTAAATGCTTCTTCATTCTGCCAGTACGTTCTCATCATAGCCGGCCATCCTGGTTTAAAGGCAATTAAACCAACTTTTCCGGGTTCGTCAAAAGGCTTTTTCGTTTTAGGATCAAGAACCGTAGCTTTAATACCTGGAAATGGTTTCCCCATGGAACCGGGTTTGACTTTCATATCAGGAAAGTTAGTAAGCATCATAGAACCGGTTTCTGTCTGCCAGTAGGTATCCAGAAATGGTTTCCCGAATACTTCTTCTGACCATACAACTGCCTCTGCATTAAGCGGCTCCCCTACACTTGCCAGATGGCGGAGAGATGAAAGATCATATTTTTCCACTATTTCATCTCCGGCTTTCATAAGAGAACGGATAGCAGTAGGTGCCGAATACCATACTGTGACTTTATGTTTTTCTATAAAGGCATACCAGGCTTCTGCAGAAAATCCTTTATCCAGCACACATTGGGTAATTCCAAGAGACCAAGGACCAATTATCCCATAGGAAGTACCGGTTACCCATCCCGGATCAGCAGTACACCAGTAGATATCATCATCTCTCAGGTCCAGGACCCATTTCGCTGTCAGATATTGGGAAATCAATGAGTAATGAACATGTTTAACACCTTTGGGGGGACCAGTGGTTCCGGAAGTATAATGCAGAACAGAAGGCGATTCCGCTTTGGTGGGAAAAACCTCAAAATCTTCCACCGGTTCTGCCTCTTTTAGGGAAAAGGCTATTTCCCGGTCTTTCAACGGTTTTTTTCCGTCATGATCAACTATAATTATATGCTCTAAATAAGGCATTTTATCCAGAATTTTTCTTACCTTAGAAACATGTTTCCGCTGAGTAATGATTGCTTTCGCTTCTGCATTGTCAAGCCGGACATGCAGAGACTCCGGGCCAAAAGCAGAAAACAAAGGCTGAGCAATAGCTCCCAGTTTCAGGACACTGAGAAAACTGATATACAGCTCAGGAATTTTATCCATGAACAGACACACCCGGTCTTCCTCTTTTATCCCCTTTTCCCTGAGAAAAGCTGCTATGGTATTACTGGTAACTCTGATATCATTAAACGTATATGTTTTCTCATCACCTTTAAATCCTTCCCAGATTAAGGCTTTTTTCTCACCTTTACCCTGTTGACAAATTCTGTCAGAACAGTACCATCCGATATTTATTAAATCATCCGGAGTGTACTCCAGTTCCTTTTCAGCAATTGACCAGCTGAAATTTTTGATCCGTTCCTCATATGAACCAATATGCGACATAAAACCTCCATTATCTTAGAAATGACATTATTATTTTTCCAATATCACTATAGCAGAAGCATGACTTTTTACATGAGAAATTGATACATGAATAGTACGAATGTGCTCATCATTAATCATTTGCTTCGCTTTATTATATACATGTATTGATGGTTTACCCAAGGAATCATTTATAATCTCAATATCAGTCCACCTCAATCCATCACGCAATCCTGTTCCCAGTGCTTTTAAAAAGGCTTCTTTTGCGACAAATCGTCCTGCAAAACATTGTGCCTGAGCACGTATCAGGGCTCCCTTCCGGCAGTAGTCAATTTCTTTCTCAGAAAAAAGCCGGGTGAGCACTGTGTTATTATTCTGTTTTATTTTTTCTGTAAACCGTTCAGTTTCTATTAAATCTGTGCCTATACCATATATCATTTATTTTTAATCTACTTCTACTCCGATAATTTTTAACAGAAATAATGTAATTAATTTATCCTAAAAAATCAATGAATATAATTAACATCTTTACTGTTGCTTATTCTTGACTTTTAATTTTAAATGAATTATATTTTTTTGTACATGAATAAATATAGACATAATTTTAAAATTTCACTGCATAATTATTGCATTTCTAAGCATTTAATTGACTCATCCTGAATTAATGCTTATAATCGATATATAAAAAAATATATTAATAAAAATTTATAAAGAGGATATATTATGTCCAGAATGAAATCATTAGTTAAAAAACACCCTGAAAAAGGACTATGGTTAGAGGAAAAAGAAATTCCTGATTATGGTAATAATGATCTGCTTATTAAAATCAAGAAAACTGCCATCTGCGGAACCGATCTCCATATTTATAACTGGAACGAATGGGCCCAGCGTACCATAAAAACACCCATGACCATCGGACATGAATTTGTAGGAGAAGTAGTTGAAAAAGGTTCTGCAGTAAAAAATTTTGAGATTGGAGACAGAGTATCCGGAGAGGGTCATATCGTCTGCGGCCACTGCAGGAACTGTCTTGCAGGTAAACGGCATCTTTGCCCTAATACAGTCGGCGTTGGTGTCAACCGGGACGGCTGTTTTGCTGAATACCTCAGTCTTCCTGCTTCCAATGGATGGCATGTCCACCCTGATATTTCCTCTGAAACTGCTTCTTATTTTGATCCCTTTGGCAATGCCACTCATACTGTTTTATCCTTCACTATGGTTGGAGAAGATGTTCTTATTACAGGAGCTGGCCCCATTGGCATAATGGCTGTTGCTATTTGCAGACACATAGGCGCCAAAAACATTGTCATTACTGACATCAATGATTACCGCCTTGATCTTGCCAGAAAAATGGGAGCAACCCGGGCTATTAATGTTAGTAAATCTTCTATCGAAGAATGTATGAAGGATCTTGATATGGTCGGTTTTGACATCGGACTGGAAATGTCCGGCAACCCTTCCGCATTTAAATCCATGCTGGAGAATATGTATAACGGCGGAAAAGTTGCACTGCTTGGTTTAATACCACAATCAACTAAAATTAACTGGGATCTGGTCATCTTTAAAGGACTTTTTCTCAAAGGGATATATGGTCGTGAAATGTTTGAGACCTGGTATAAAATGGAAGCAATGCTTAAGAGCGGATTGGATATCTCACCAGTACTGACCCATAAATTCAAATATGATGAATTTCAAAAAGGATTTGATATAATGAATTCAGGGAAATGCGGAAAAGTTATTCTGGAATGGGAATGATACCTATGTTATTACGAATAATTTACTTTCTTTAAGGTGATATATGGACAAAAAAAAGAAAAAAATTGGTGTTTTAACCAGCGGTGGTGACTGTCCGGGATTGAATGCAGTTATAAGAGGTGTGGTCAAGGCCAGCATCAGCAGTGGTCAGATTGATGTATATGGCATAATGGATGGATTCTGCGGTCTTATAAATAAACATATTATCCCTCTTGACTGGATCAAGGCGTCAGGTATTTTAACTCAAGGTGGAACCATACTCGGCACCTCCAATAAAGCAGATCCATTTCGCTGGCCCCGGAAAAACAAAAATGGAAAAACAACTTTTGTTGATGTTTCTGACGAAGTGGTCAAATATATTAAAAAACAAGGTTATGACAATCTGGTTTGTATTGGTGGAGACGGTACTATGACCATTTCGGAAAAATTGTCTAAAAAAGGAGTTCGCATTATCGGGGTACCAAAAACAATCGATAATGATATCTGCGGAACAGATATAACCTTTGGCTTTGATACTGCAAAATCCACAGCAACAGAAGCTATTGATAAAATCCATACTACTGCGATGTCTCACCACAGAGTCATGGTGATTGAATTAATGGGACGGTATTCAGGCTGGTTAGCTCTGGAAGCCGGGATTGCAGGCGGAGGAGATGTTATACTTATTCCTGAACTGCCCTATGAATTAGATAAGATTATTGCAGAAGTAAAACGAAGGAGCAAAACCGGCAGACGATTTAGTATTGTGGTTGTTTCTGAAGGTGCAAAGCCAAAAGGAGGAGAACTGACAGTCAAACGAAAGATCAAAGACAGCACTGATCCTATTCGCCTGGGTGGTATCGGCAATAAAATTGCCCACGATATTGAAGAAAAGACCGGTCTCGAAACCCGGGTCACTGTTTTAGGACACCTGCAGAGAGGAGGCACTCCTACAGCTTCAGACAGAATTTTAGCTACCCGCTTCGGAGTGAAAGCTGCAGAACTTTGTCTGACCGGAGCGGGCGGCGTTATGATTGCTGTACGGGGTAATGATATTGTCACTGTTCCCTTAACCGATATTGCCGGAAAGAACCGAACCGTTAATAAAGATCATCCTCTGATTCAAGTTGCCAAAGAGGTCGGAACCTGTATGGGTGACTAATTACAGACTGATTAACTGATATATGTACTCTTTATTGTTAACCATAATATGTTCAACCAGTATTGCCTTGATTCTGAAAACAAACGATGTAAGAAAAGGTCATCCCCTGATATTACTTTCTGGTAATTATCTTGCTGCCTCTTTAATCTGTTTAGCATTCATAATTTTTGCAGCAACTCCCGATATTTCCTGGGGAACTTTTTTGTTCGGTATGGTTCTCGGACTATTGTTTGTAGCAGCTTTTTTTATGTTTGCTGAATCAGTCAGCAGAGCTGGAACTGCTTTAGCAGTAGTCAGTTCAAGACTTTCTGTTTTAATTCCAATAATATTGTCAATCATTATATTTAATGAAAAACCAAACATAAAACAAATTGCAGGATTTATACTCACACTGCTTACTATAATCTTTTTTTACTATTCTTTGAAAACATCTAAAGAAAAAACACATGCAGCTGCTGATTATATTTATTTAATACTGCTCCTGGTCGGAATAGGAATCAATGATTTTGGGATGAAGGTGTTCCAGCAATGGAAACCTATGACTGAAAAACCTTTTTTCCTGCTTTGTATATTCGGATCTGCATTTCTATATACATTTTCTTTTGCGCTGATAAAAAACACTGATTTCCAGAAAAAAACATTTTTTCGTGGCATTAGTCTGGGAATTCCCAATATTTTCAGTTCTTTCTTTCTCATCAGTGCACTGACTGTACTTCCGGCCATGATAGTTTTCCCTTCTATAAATATAAGTATTATAGTATTAACCAGTATCAGTGCTTATATACTCTGGAAAGAAAAAGTAAATAAATTCGGGATGTATTCCATAATAACCGGTTTGATTGCAATTATTCTTTTCGGAATCAGTCATTAATAAATAAACTTTTCTTTATTTTATAAGATTTTACTTTTTTTTTACTCAATTTTGTGTTATAATAATATGTAAATTTTTACAAAAACGAAATCAAATCGATAATAGAATAATTATTAGACTACATAATCAAGAAAGGATACATTTATTATAACAATAAAAACAATAATCAATCTCTATAAACAGTCTTTAAAACCACCAGAAACAGAAGAACCTATAGCTCTGCTCATTTTTCGACCGATCAGTTTTTTAGTCGCATTGATCCTTAAACCAACACCGGTACATCCTAACCTTGTTACTATTATTTCGGTTTTATGCGGAGCAATGTCTGGTTATTTCTTTTTTAAATTCCAGGTCTATCCGGCTTATTATGCAGCTCTTATCCTTTTTATTGCCCACATACTTGATTGTGTTGATGGTCAGCTGGCCCGCATCAAAGGCATCAGTTCAAGACTGGGAAAGACACTGGACGGTCTTGCGGATGTGGTTACCTATATCTCTATCTTTGCAGGTGTTGCTTATGCGATATCATATAATGGACAAAACGGCGGGCTGCATTGGAGTTTTTACGGTATTTTTGCCATACTGAATTATCTTATCCATATCCATTTATTTGATCACTTCAAAAATGAATTAATTCATTATTCAATTCCGGAATATCATGAAAAACTGGAGGGAATTGATCATCTTAAACGCATTTACCGTAATCTGGGAAATTCAATCGCGGCCAGAGGATATAAACTTGTTCTGATTCTTTATATCGGCTTTTACATGCTGGAAAATGCGGTTATCAGATTAGCACAACCAAATGATTACCAGGGATTTCTGAAATGGTATTACAATAAAAATGATATCTCCAAATTAGTAAAAAATCATTTCCGCAAACATTACCATAAATATAACTGGCCTCTGGTTCGCGGATGGAGTATGCTTGGAGCCACAACGCATATATCAGTTTTCTTGATATGTGCATTATTGAATCGTCTGGATCTGATATTCTGGATTATCTGTGTTCCCTTCAATATCTGGGCATTGTTTTTAATAATCTGCCAGCGTATTGTAATTCGTTTACAGTTAAAAAAAGCGTTCCGGACAATAGAAAACAAATAAAGTATTTCAAATTATATGAGTTATTAAATAGTAATATTTATTATTTACCTGATTTTCATTTTATTGACTTTTTAGGTATAATTTATTACATTAATCAAACATTTTGGAGGGCCAATACATGATTAATGGAGTGCAGATAAAAAACCTTCGGGTTATTCCGGACGAGCGTGGGCATCTCATGGAAATTATGCGAAATGATGACAGTTTTTTTAAAAAATTTGGTCAGGTGTATGTAACCACAACCTATCCCGGAGTTGTCAAAGCCTGGCATTATCATAAATTACAGGACGATAATGTCTGTGTGGTCAAAGGTATGTTAAAACTTGCTCTTTTTGATGACCGTAAAGATTCCTCCACTAAAGGAGAAGTAAATGAATTTTTTCCTGGTATTCATAATCCTATTCTTATTCACATACCAAAACATGTATACCATGGATGGAAATGCATTGGTGAAGAAGAAGCATATGTGGTAAATTGTCCTTCAGAACCCTATAACAGAAAAAATCCTGATGAGCATAGATTACCATGGGATACAGATAAAATCCCCTATGACTGGGAAATTAAAATGGGTTGATAAATACATTTTTTAACTATTAAATAAGTATTATAAAATAAATTTTTTAGGTGATGCATGAAAACATTACTGGTTACTGGGGGTGCAGGATTTATTGGCAGTAATTTTATCCGGTATATGCTGAATACAAGAGATGATATTCACATCATTAACCTGGATAAATTAACCTATGCCGGTAATCTGGACAATTTAAAAGATATTGAACATGATGAAAGATATGAATTTGTAAAAGGGGATATCTGTGATTCTGAGATCGTAAGACAATGTATGCAAAAATCAGATATAGTACTGAATTTTGCCGCAGAAAGTCATGTTGACCGTTCCATAGGTAGTGCAGACGATTTTATCAAAACCGATGTGTATGGTGTATACGTTCTACTGGAAGCATCCAAAGAATTCAGGATTGAAAAATTTGTTCAGATAAGTACTGATGAAGTGTACGGTAGTATAAATAAAGGATATTTCAGGGAAACTGATACATTAATGCCTTCAAGTCCTTATGCTGCATCCAAGACTGGTGGCGATAGACTGGTTTACTCCTACTATGTTACTCATAACCTCCCTGTTGTTATTCCCCGAAGTTCTAATAATTTTGGTCCTTATCAATATCCTGAAAAATTAATTCCGCTTTTTATAACCAATGCTCTGGAAAATAAACCACTTCCCATCTACGGGGACGGGAAAAATGTACGCGACTGGCTCTATGTAACAGATAACTGCAAAGCTATTGAACTCATTATGGAAAAAGGAAAGAATGGAGAAGTATATAATGTAGGGGCAGGCAATGAAAAGAATAATCTGGAAATTACAGACATAATTTTAAAAAAACTGAACAAATCAAAAGACTTAATGAAATTTATAGAAGACAGAAAAGGGCATGACAGACGCTATGCACTTAATACTGATAAACTGGCTAAACTGGGATGGGAACCCGAAACTCCATTTAAAAAAGCTATGGAAGAAACCATAGAATGGTATATTAAAAACAAATGGTGGTGGCAAAAAATCAAAAGCGGTGAATACCTGGAATATTATAAAACACAATACAAACAGAATTAAAAAGGAAAAACAGTGGATTTAAAAGAAAAAATCGAAAACAAGAAAGCTGTAGTTGGCGTGATAGGTCTCGGTTATGTAGGTCTCCCCCTGCTTTTAGAGTTTATAGAACAGGGATTTACTTCCATCGGTTACGACATAGATAAAGAAAAGATTAACATTCTGACAAAAGGTAATACCTATATTAAGCATATTCCAGAAGAACGTATCAAAAAAGCTGTTGATCAAAATTCTGCAACAGTTACAACAGATTTCTCTCTGCTTAAAAAAACTGACTGTATTATTGTGGCAGTCCCCACTCCTTTAGACAGCCATCATCAGCCTGATCTTACTTTTATTAAGAAAACGTCCGAAACTATTTCAAAATATCTGAGTACAGGACAATTAGTAGTCCTGGAAAGTTCTACTTTTCCGGGAACAACAGAAGAGGTTATGCGGCCTATTCTGGAAAAATCCGGATTACAATATGGTAAAGATTTTTATCTTGCTTTTTCTCCGGAAAGAGAAGATCCCAACAATCCAAAATATACAACCAAAGAAATCCCTAAAGTGGTAGGATGCAATGATCCCTACGGACTGGAATGCACCTTGGCTCTCTATAATCAGGTTATTGTAAAAACAGTACCTGTATCCTCAAGTCAGGCTGCTGAGGCAACAAAACTGCTGGAAAATATATTCAGAAGTGTGAATATAGCCCTGGTCAATGAAATGAAAATGATCCTGGACCGCATGGACATTAATATCCATGAAGTAATCGAAGCTGCGGCAACCAAACCATTTGGGTTTATGCCTTTTTTCCCCGGCCCTGGTCTGGGCGGACACTGCATTCCTATTGATCCATTTTATTTAACCTGGAAGGCAAAAGAATATGATATGCCCACTAAGTTTATTGAACTTGCCGGAGAAATAAATACGTCCATGCCTTACTGGGTTGTACAAAAAACAGTTGATTCCTTAAACGACAAGGGGAAAAGTATAAAAGGGGCCCGCATTTTAATTTTAGGCATCGGCTATAAAAAAGATGTTGATGATCTCAGAGAAAGCCCCAGTCTCAAACTGATCGAAATATTAAAACACCGAGGCGCCAGTATAGATTATAATGATCCCTACATCGCAAAAATGCCCAGAGTGAGAAAATATGATTACGATATGACCAGTCAAGAATTAACCCCTGAGACTCTCTCAGCCTATGATGCTGTGCTTATAGCAACTGATCATTCTGCATATGATTTCAACTTTATTGAAAAACATGCTCAGTTAATTATTGATACCCGTAATGCTGTTAAAAAGAAAAGTAAAAAAGTAATAATGGCTTAAAAAATTAATTGTAAAGGGTATATTACTCATGAAATATCATTCATATTTATTGCTGTTAATTATATTCTGTTTTCTGTTTACAAGTAATACATTCTCTCAAATACCTGATAAACAAAAAGAAAAACAGGAAGAACAAAGCACCCTCCCTACCAGAATAGATTTTTCCAAAATTTTTCAACAGCAGAAAATGGAAATGACCCGGGAAGAATTTGATACCTGGAAAGAACAGCGTGACCGTGAACTCTTTGAAAAGCTGACAGAGCCGCAAGCTCTGGAAAAAGCAATCGATCCTGAGAAATATCTTGTAGGACCTGGTGATGTGTTCTCATTTAACATCTGGGGAGCACTTGAAAAACATGTTTATCTGCCGGTACTTCCGGAAGGAAAACTGTTAATTCCTTCGGTAGGAGAGATTGACGCCGCAGGCAAAACACTTGCACATGTTCAGAAACTAGTACAGGAAAAATCTTTAGAATCATATGAAAACTGCCGGATCAGTCTCACTCTTGCTGCCTTACGATATTTTCGGGTACATGTGGCAGGTGAAGTAAAATTTCCCGGGACCTTTATTGCTCAGGCAGTGGACAGAGTTTCAGAAATGATCGTCGAAGCGGGCGGCATCACTGAACGGGCCTGGAAAGGAGCTATTGAGATCAGGCATACAGATGGCACAAAAAATATTTTTAATCTAGCCGAATTTGAAATGGATGGTGATATCAGCAAAGATATTTATGTGCAGGGAGGAGACGTCATTCACGTGCCTTCAGTGGATCTCACTAAACAATATGTTTATATCGAAAAAGATCAGGAGTATGCAGGAGTATATCAAATCAAAACCGGTGAAAAACTGATAGATTTTATTACCCGTATCAGAGCATTAAAAAGGAATACTGATCTGTCCAAGATCGTGGTGGAAAGAAAAAATAACAAAAAAACTGAATATATCAGTCCTTTTATCAATCCTGATTCCTTAAGTTTTGATTTTACTCTAAAAAGCGGCGATCATGTCATCCTTCCTTCTCACTATGTGTATGTGAAAGGAGCAGTCAGAAATCCCGGTGCCTATCCTTATGTGTTCAACCTGACAGCCAAAGAATATGCTGGTATGGCAGGGGGAGACTATCGGGCAGGTAATATTAAAGGAGTATCAGTCTATCATGTCCGTACCGGAGAAACAGAAAAAGGTGCTGATGTAATTGTAGAAGCTGGAGATGTGGTGAATCTTCCGGAAACATTTAATCTAAGGTTGGAAAACTGGGTGAGAATAATCCCCACAATTACATCACTCATTTTAGCTGCCAAAGCGGCCGGATTTTTTGATTAAAATCAAATCATTACATAAATGAGGATTAGTGGAACTATGAATACTGAAAATATTTATGGATTTAAACTTTTAAAGATTATTTATAAAAAACGTAAACCAATAATCATTATTGCATTGGTTACTTTTATTCTTTCTATTGTATTCAGCTTAATAGTACCACTTTATTACAGAGGTGTATCAACAATTATGCCTCCTCTGGAAGATGGAGGATTTTCCAATATTGCTTCTTTGATGAGCGATTTACCACTAAAAGCTTTGGGACTTGGGACCAGTACAGCAATGGGAGCAGAAACCTTTATGGCAATTCTTAAAAGTCGTACAATCATGACTGCAGCTGCTGACAGTTTTAATCTGATGCAGCGTTATAAGAAAAAAAATATTGAGTTAACTCTTAAAGAATTACGTGATCATATCGGTGTTAATTTGGATGATGAAGGAACTATAACACTCTTTGCAGAAGCAGGAACGTGCTGGTTCCCATCATCTCAAAGCAAAGAAGAAGCTCGGATTTTAGCCCGGGATATGGCTAACTTTTTTATTGACCAGCTGGATATAATGAACAGAAGAATGCGTAGTGAGCGTGGACGCAATACAAGAATTTTTATTGAAAAAAGATACCTACAAGCTATTAATGAACTTCAATTGGCTGAAAAAGCACTAAAAGATTTTCAAGAGACCCATGGGCTTATTTATCTCCCGGAACAGACCACAGCAACCATAGAAACCGGCGCAGAAATAAAAGCCCAAGTTATTGCAAAAGAAATAGAAATGACTCTTTTACGCCAAACAGTCGGGACGGGACATTCAGAATTTAAAAAAGCAAATCTAGAATATGATTTATTAAATCGTAAATATGAACAATTTAAAACATCTCATGGTGATAAAGACGGTATTTTTATTCCTTTTGAAAATATACCGGAATTGGGTATGAGATATTTGCAACTATATAGGGAAGTCAAATTACAGGAAAAACTACTAGAGTTTATCCTTCCTCAGCTTGAACAAGCAAAAATTGAGGAAATGAAAAATACTCCCTCATTGCAAATTTTAGATAAAGCGGTAAAACCTATAAGGAAACACCGGCCAAAACGGGCCATGATTGTTATTTTCTTTACTTTTCTAAGTATATTGATAAGCAGCACATACTTTTACACAAAACCATTTTTTCATTCGCTTCATAAAAAACTCCAAGTTAGTAGTAATGACTCATAGTCGAACGACAACAGGTAATATACTAGTAAAAAATTCTTTCATCAATTTAATGGGAATGGTTATTCCTCTGTTAGTTGGAGTTGCAGCCATTCCTTTTGCGATTCGTGGATTAGGAAAAGATGGTTTCGGAATCCTCTCCATTGCCTGGGTTATTTTAAGTTATACAGTGTTACTTGATCTAGGCCTTTCTCGAGCTACTACAAAATTTACTTCTGAAAGACTGCATCAGAAACATAAGAAAGAAATCCCAACAATTTTATGGACAGCTGTTCTATTAGGTTTGGGATACGGTATTCTGGGGGGCGCGATTCTTTATTTTACTTCACCTGTTTTAGCAACTTCTATGCTCAATATACCAACTCATTATCATACTGAAACGATCAAGGTTATTCGGTATATTTCTTATGGTTTACCATTGTTATTAATATCAATCAGTCTCAAAGGAATGTTAGGCGCAGCCCAACGGTTTGATTTGGTAAATGCAGTACAAATTCCAATCAACACTTTGAATTTCACAGTACCTGCTTTTTCATTCTTTTTTGGAATTAAGCTTTCAATGATAATACTAATAATAGTTGCTTTACGTATTTTAGCATGTTTGATGTATTTCTACCTTTGCAGTCAAATTTATCCTATAAGTCTAAAAAAAATAGAACTACCGAATAAATATTTATTTAAAAAAATGCTTATTTTTGGAGGATGGGTAACTATTACAAGTGTAATCAGTCCAATACTTGTGTATATTGATCGTTTTTTTATTGGTTCAATACTTTCTATCAGTGTTTTAACTTTTTATGCTGCTCCGCTGGAAGCAATCACCCGACTTCGAATAATACCTACAGCAATAATGAACACCTTATTCCCTGAGTTCAGTAAGAGTGCAACCGATGTCTCACATGAACGGATTTTGATATTGATTAAGAAATCTTTAAATATGATTCTTCTTATTATCGGGACTTTATCAATTATATTATTTTTCTATGCAAAAGATATTTTAACCTTATGGCTGGGTAATGAATTTGTTTTAAACAGTACGACAATCTTTAAGCTTTTTTCAATTAGTATTCTGTTTAATTTTATGGCATTAGTACCATTTACTTACCTGCAAGGGGCTGACCGTCCCGATATTCCGGCAAAATTTCATTTGGCAGAGTTACCGGTTTACATTGTTGCTGTCTGGTTTTTTGTCCATAGATTTGGTATAACTGGTGCTGCTTATGCATGGTGTCTGCGTGTTACAGTTGATGCTGTTCTCTTGTTTAGCTTCACATTTCGTGATATACCGGGCCTTCTTAAAAGTTTTCTGTCCACTATATTCATAAAAATTATTACTCTTTTGTTTGTTTTTGCAGTTGCATTATTTCTAGTGAATAATTTTATAACAGATTTATTTTCCCGAATTGTTATTCTGGCTTTTTTGACTACATTAATGACAATAACCATCTATTTTGAAATTTTAGATAATTCTGAAAGAACATTACTTTTATCAATTTTTAAAAGGCGTTCTGCATAATGCACCAAAAAAAATTAGCAATAATAATTATAAATTGGAATGGATGGAAAGATACTGTTGAATGTCTTGAATCTATCTTTAACAGTACATGGCGACACTTTTCAGTTATTGTTATTGATAATGGCTCTAAAGATAATTCACTACATCAGATAACATCATGGGCCCGAAGCCGATTCGAAATTAAGAGGTATAATCTCTCAGATATTGAAACAAAAAACATTAATTTTGAATATAATTATCCGATCATTCTCATAAAAAGCGAAGAGAATCAAGGCTTTGCACGAGGATGTAATATCGGGATCAAATATGCTATTAATGCTGGATTCCGAAGAGCATTACTACTGAATAATGATACCATCGTAAAACCGGATTGCCTAGAAATATTGGATGATTTCAGCAATAATAATCCTGAATTCCCAGTGCTTACACCTTTGATTAATTATTACGACCGACATGAAATTGTATGGTGTTTTGGTGGTAAATTAACATTTACAGGCAGGCGTTATTTTAATTATGGTAATAAACATCAAAATAAAATTCGCAAAAAATATAAACAAGTTACATTCATTTCCGGCTGTGCACTTTATGCTAATATTGATATATTTAAACAATTTGGACTTTTAACTGAAAAATTTTTTTTTGGAGAAGAAGATTATCATTTTAGCTATGTTATGAAAAAAAATAATGTGAAAATGGCCGCTGTAGCAAGTGCAGTTATTTTTCATAAAATAGGTGCTTCACATATAAAAATATTGGATCAACTTAAACTACCATATAAGTTTATTGGATATCTTAATCGTTTTATTGATAAAAAACTATTCTGTAAGTCATTTATTTATTGGAAGTTCTGGCGTTTTCTAAATATTATTTATATAACACCAAAACTTATACTTGTGGACCGATATAGTTTTAAAAAAGTGTTATATTTTATTAAACTCTTAATTCAATATTCTAATAACCAAAACAAAGTCAATAAGGATTTATTTTTTAAAATAAAGGAAGATTTCTGTTGATATGACTAATATAGGCAGCATATTAGGAGTTATTATTCTCCTCCTTTTCAGCTTTGTTATATCATATTGGGAAAAGAAAAAATTCGGAATGATTATAACCCCATTTTCTATGATGGCATGGCCGTATGTCATAGTTGTTACACTAATAAATCTCGGTGGCGTTTTTTTTGGATTTTTCCCAGTTAATTTAAAAAGCATACTATTTGTTATTGGCTGTTTGATTTTTTTCCAAGCTGGTGGAATTATTATTCAACAATTTTTCCCCTCTACAGTAATCAGGAAAGAATCTGTTAATATTAAAAGTTGGAATGTGGATTATTTTTTTAATTATTATCGACCTCTGTTTGTATCTTTAGCAATAATCTCAATCTGTGCAGGATTCATAAATTTATTTCAGGCAATTAAAACTGCAGGTGGATGGTTGGCAATAGCATCATCAGATTTTGAAGAAGCGTACGGAAAGGGCTTGTTAGCACATATAATGACTATCAACCGGGCTGCTTTCCTTTTTCTGTGTGCAGATTATTTACATAAAAAACGCACCTCAATATTAATGCTTCTGATACTAATTTTCATAACAGTTTTAGTTTTACAAATCAAAAATCATATTATTACACTACTGATTGGTGGATTACTTTTTGCTTATCTATTCAACTTAATAAAATTTAATTTGAAAAAAATAATAATATATGCCGTTTTAATCTATTTAATGTTTAATATTTCATACGGCATAGGATTTAGTAAAATTGGTATTTCAAATGCTTATTCAAGTAAAGTTCAGCTTTATCTGCTCAGTCATTTTTTCACATATCTTTTTGGTGGACCTATAGGATTTAGTGAAATACTACAAAATCCTGTTTATCCCCTTTATACATACAAGGAAGTTTTTGCTGTAATAGTTAATATTTATAATGCTCTCTCCGGAGATAAAAATGTTGTTGATGTTATTTTTAATCAATGGATTCCTGTCTCTTCAATATATAAATATTTTCATTCATCAAATGTATTTACAATGTTTGGGATGCTTTATATGTATATTGGTTTATACGGCACTTATCTTTATTTGTTCTTTTTGGGTATTATTTCCTATTGGCTAAGATGCTTAGCATTGAAAGACAATTTCAGTGTTGGTTGGAAACTGTTATACGCTTTCTTATTAAGTTATCTCACATTATCATTTTTTGGATTATTTTTCAATACACTGTTAATTTATGAAGCATTCTTTTTTATGTTAATATTACCAAAATTATATCAGTTATGCAGATATTTATTCGCAGAAATCAGTCAATATGTATAAAAAAATTTTAAATAATATTTTTTCCAAATATAAAAAAACACTATATAATTTAAAGTCAATTATACTGATCACCGTAAAGAATATTGTTGAACATTTTCTTGTTTTAATTATTCAAATTTTTCCAGGTTGTAATTCAAAATTTAAAGATAAACCAAATCAGATACTAATTATTTTAAGTCATGGAATCGGAGATGCAATAATATTTGCACCGATTTTAAAGAAAATTTCAGTACTCTTCAAAGATGCACAAATAACTCTTTTAACAACAGACCGCTCTTATGAAGTAATGATTGAATTTTTCCCTGAATTTAATTATATTCAATACTTAAGCTTATTGAAACTTCGAACCTTAAGAAATAAATTTGATTTGATTATAAATTCGTCTAGATGGATAAAGAATTATTTAATCGATATTATATTAAGACCTGATTTCCTTATTGGGTTTAATTATTCGTTAAAAATTAGACCCGGTGAAAATCATTTTCACCGAGCAGAAAGATTACTAATGCAGTTAAATGGAAAACTATCTGGTAGGCAGGAATATCAATTTCTTCAAGAAAAATACCAGATGAAAGTTAATACTTGTTATAATAGATTAAGTGATAAAGGAAAAAAAATTATCTGTTTTATTGTGGGAGGCAGGTGGCGTTCTAAAACCTATCCATTGGAGAAAAATAAAATATTGATTAAAAAGCTGGTAAAACAACAGAATTTTACAGTTATACTCATTGGTAAAGATAAAATTACGGGAAAGAAAATCGGTGGATGTATAAAGGGTATACACAATCTTTGTGGTTCCACATCAATAAAACAAGTAATAGACTGTATTAGAGGCTCTGATCTACTCATTGGCCCAGACAGCGGTTTGCTCCATATAGCAATTGCGTTTGATATACCATTTATCGGATTATTCAGTTCTGTTGATCCAAAAACGGTGATACCTGACAAATATTTAAACAATATTATAACCAATAACAGTTGTCCATATCAACCTTGCTATAATGAAAATCACGAACCATTTTGTCCATTTAAGGTACCTAAATGCATTAATATTGAGCCGGAACTGATTATTGAAAAAATCAATAATATTTATCCCAATTTTTTAAATGATATAAACGAATGAGAATTAAAGTATTACATATTATAACTAATCTTGCAGTGGGCGGTGCCCAGGATAATACTTTACTTACTCTGGAAAAACTGGATAAAAAAAAATATGATATAACGCTTCTGTGTGGAAAAAGTGGAAACTGGATTAAAAGAGCTTGTTCCATACCGGGGATAAAAATATATTTTATAAATGAACTCATCCGTAAAATACATTGTTTTTATGATATAATAGCATTAATAAAAATATATTTATATGTTAAAAAAAATAAATTTTCCATAGTCCACACCCATAGCAGTAAAGCAGGATTTAGCGGACGTTTAGCTGCAAAACTGGCAGGTGTACCTGTAATCATACATACTATTCATGGTTTTCCTTTTCATGACTATATGAATCCGGTCAAAAGAAATTTTTTTATAATTCTTGAACGATTTCTTGCAAAAATATCAACTCAACTGATTACAGTGTCAAAGCTAAATTTAAGGAAAGCTGTACAATTAAAAATTGCAAAAGAACCCAAATTTACCAATATTTACAGTGGTATTGTTTTTAAAAACTTTGATGAAAAAATTAACAAACAGAGAAAAAGAGAAACATTAAATATTGATTCTGATGCTAAAGTTATCAGTTTAATCGGAAGATTATCAAAACAAAAAGGTCAGCAGTATTTATTAAAAGCCGTCCCAGACGTAATTTCACAATATCCAAATATTCAATTTCTCATCATTGGTGATGGTGAATTAAAAAAATATTTAATTAAATTAACAACAAAACTTAAAATCGAAAATAATGTACGCTTTCTTGGATTCAGGAATGATATCTCGGAAATACTGCAAATTACTGATATTTTTGTACTATCATCCCTCTGGGAAGGATTAGGCAGGTCTTTGACTGAAGCTATGTATATGAATAAACCAGTAATTGCAACCAGCGTGGAAGGAGTACCGGAAATAGTAAAACATGAAAAGACAGGAATACTGGTAAAGCCCAAGGATATTAGAGGAATTGCACAGGCTATTAAAAAATTGATCGGTAATCCGACAATAATGGAACAGTTAGGAACTAATGCTCATTCCTTAGTGGTAAAAATTTTTTCTGCAGAAAAGATGGTGTCTGAGATAGATTTAATTTACAAAAAATTTTACAGTCATAATTAAAAATTGATTATTTATTATGTCAAAATTAAACGAAAAATTTCTTTTATTTTTAATAGATTTATCCATGGTCCACACTGCATTTTTTCTCTGGTGCCGTCTGCGGCTGTCCTTTGGTCTTTTTTCTGAAAGAACCTTCTGGGGAGTATTTCTGATATCTCTACTTCTTTTTATTTTCTGGTTTCTGCTTTTCAGTTTCTTCGGTCTTTACAGAATTAAATACACTCAATCCAGAACTGATGAATTTATTGAAGTTTCCAAAGCCGTCACTGTGGGGATAATTCTGCTTTTTTTCATCACGTTCGACATTGAACACGATCTTAACAAGCCGGTTCCCTACAGCCGTTTTATGATAGTTTCCTACTGGGGACTGTTAATTTTCACAGTAAGTTTTGGACGTATTCTTTTTCGTACCATATACAGGAGATTATTAGTTGCTGGTTTTGGACGTAAAAAGACTTTAGTTATCGGGTGGGGTAAAGAAGCAAGAAAAATATCAGAAAAAGTTGCTCTGGCTCCGGCTTTAGGATATGATATTGTAGGATTCATTTCTCCCAAAAAAATTATAAAAAAGAAAAATTATCGCAATATTCCTGTATTAAGTGATCTTAATAATCTTAATAAGGTAATTCAGGAACAAAACATACAAGAAGTGATTATTTCTCTTTCCAAACCTTCTGTTAAACAAATGGAGAATATCATAGCTCAATGCAATGGCAAACCTGTAGGTATTAAGATAGTTCCGCATTTATATAATATAATTATTGGACAGGTGAGAACTAATCAGATATATGGTTTCCCACTTATTGAAATACTCCCGGCAATTATGCCTCAGTGGGAACAAACAGTAAAACGTATGATTGATATTTTCTTATCAGTATTCATTCTTCTTGGTCTCTTGCCTGTCTGGATTTTATTTGCTATTATTATTAAAATTGATTCAAAAGGAAATATTTTTTACCTGCAGAAAAGGGTAGGGAAAAATGGCAAAGAGTATGTAATGATAAAATTCCGTTCAATGGTAGCAGGAGCAGAAAATATGACAGGCCCTGTATGGGCAACACCACAAGATCCCAGGGTAACCAGCTTCGGAAAATTCATGCGTAAATATCGGCTTGACGAAATTCCGCAGCTTATTAATGTTATCAAAGGAGATATGTCCTGGGTAGGTCCGCGCCCTGAACGACCCAGCTTTGTAAAAAAATTACAGGAAAAAATTCCTTTGTACAGCAGAAGATTAAAAGTAAGACCCGGCATTACAGGGTGGGCGCAAATTAAAGGAGTGTATGATCAGACTATAGAACATGTCAAACAAAAATTACAATATGATTTGTATTATATTGAAAATATGTCCCTGCGAATGGATATAAAAATCATAATCCATACAATCTATATAATGTTTAAAGGAAAAGGATATTAATAACAAAAAGGAGATTAACAGTATGAATATTCCAATGGTAGATCTGGTACAACAGTATAAATCAATTAAAAAAGAGATCAACAAAGAAATTGATGAAGTTTTAGAAACCGGACGATTTATAATGGGACCCAATGTAGAAGACTTCAATAATGAGATGGCAGAATACACAGATACAACATACGGAATCGGCTGTGCTTCCGGAACTGATGCACTTCAGTTAAGTCTTATGGCTATTGATTTACAGCCTGGTGAAGAAGTAATAACAACTCCTTTCACATTTGTTGCTACAGTTGAGGTTATTGCTCTTCTTGGTGCAAAACCTGTCTTTATTGATATAGAGGAGGATAGTTATTTAATTGATGTTGACAAAATTGAAAACGCCGTAACTGAGAGAACCAAAGCAATTATTCCGGTGCATCTTTTCGGGCAATCAGCTGATATGGAACGGATCAATGCAATTGCCAAAAAACATAACCTTTATGTAATAGAAGATGCTTGTCAGGCTGTAGGAGCAAAATATAAATCAAAAAGTGTCTGCAGTCTTGGTGATATGGGGTGTTTGTCTTATTTCCCGGCTAAAAATTTAGGCGCTTATGGTGATGGGGGACATGTATTAACCTCAGATAAAGAATTAGCAGAAAAGGTAAGTGTGATAATGGATCATGGTTCGGATAAACGATATCATCATTCCCAGCTGGGTATAAACAGCAGGCTTGATGCCTTACAGGCCGCAATTCTGAGAGTAAAATTAAAATATATCGATACCTGGAATGAAGCCAGAAAGGACCGGGCAGCCTTGTATACAGAACTTCTGAAAGATGCAAAAGTACAGACACCGGTTATTAAAGAATATAACGATCATGTTTTCCATCAATATTCAATCCAGATCGAAGACAGAGACGGCTTGCAGGAACACCTGAAAAAAGCAGGCATAGCTTCTGCCATACACTATCCTATCCCGCTTCATCTCCAGCCGGCATATAAAAAATTCAGTGATGGTGAAGGCAGCTTTCCGATTTCAGAAAAAACAGCCAAACATATCATTTCCCTGCCTATGTATCCTGAACTCGGAGAAAAAGAAATACAATTTATTACAAAGAAAATTAAAGAATACACTGGATAAAGGGAGTCTATCTGATGTTAAGTCTGAAATTTATACGAGAAAATCCGGATAAAGTACGTTATGCTATACAAGTTAAAGGAATGGATGCAGATCTGGATATGCTGCTGACTCTGGATAAAAAAAGACGGGACCTGATAACAAAAAGTGATAATTTAAAAGCTGAACGTAATACAACCTCTGAGCAAATAGGCACATTAAAAAAACAAGGTAAGGATGCGCAAGAGGCTATTATTGCTATGCGCAAGGTTTCCGGTGACATCAAGGAACTGGATAACGAAATTAAAATTACTGAAGAAAAAATAAATGATATTTTGATATGTATCCCCAATATTCCCCATGAAAGCGTTCCGCAAGGTGATGAAACCAATAATCAGATCGTAAAAGAATGGGGAAAAGTAACAGAACATGATTTTACAATAAAGCCACACTGGGAAATTGGCGAGAAACTGGGGATTATAGATTTTATGCGTGGAAGCCGCCTTTCCGGAGCTAATTTCGTTTCCTTTACAGGGATGGGAGCAAAACTACAGCGTGCTCTTATAAACTTTATGATTGATATGCATGTTGAGAAACACGGATATACAGAAACCTGGGTTCCCTTTATAGTGAAACGGGATATGATGTTCGGTACCGGTCAGCTGCCAAAGCTGGAAGATGATATGTATTTGGTGGAAAAAGATGACCTTTTCCTTATTCCAACTGCAGAAGTGCCGGTAACCAACCTGCACAGAGAAGAAATTCTGTCTGTAAACGATCTGCCCCTTCGTTATACAGCATACACACCTTGCTTCCGTAGAGAAGCAGGATCCTACGGTGCAGAAACCAGAGGACTGATGCGTATCCACCAGTTCAACAAGGTCGAGATGGTAAAATTTGTGGAACCGGAAAATTCCTATGATGAACTGGAATTGCTGCTCAAAGATGCTGAAGAGGTAATACAGACTCTTAAACTGCCCTACCGGGTGGCAGTACTGGCTAGCGGAGATCTTTCTTTTGCTGCAGCAAAATGTTATGATATTGAATTGTTTGCTCCCGGTGTGAATAAGTGGCTGGAAGTATCATCAGTATCCAATTTTACGGATTTTCAGGCCCGCAGAATGAATATTCGCTATAGAAAGAAAAAGGGAGACAAACCCCGTTTTGTTCATACTCTGAACGGTTCCGGTGTAGCCTTGCCGCGTCTTATTATTGCCATACTGGAAAATTATCAGACTGATGAAGGAACAGTGGTTGTACCGGAAGCATTGCGGTCTTATTTGAAAACGGATATTATCAAACAAATCACTTAACAATATTTAATATTTTTTTTGATTAATTGACAGTATTTTTTTCCAGGAATTATCACTTTGTAATCCTTTATAATTTTCCAAAGATTTCCTGGTCCAAATATTACCGGTTTGCACATGTGCATTTTTTAAATTCAATCTATCGGAATATTCTTTAATATTGACTTTTAAGAATTCGTTAATTTTGTTCAGGATTGTTACAGAATTATTACAGAGAGCATTGTAATTAATGACAATATAATCTAAATTATTATTAATGAGTAATTTTTTTATGAGATAATTTATAATTTTAAATCGTATTAATCCTTTCCAGAATCCTTTATTATGTCTCACAAATGATGCAACATTCCCATAAATATCTCTTTGTAAAAAAATCACTTTTAAATTAACACCTGTGCATTTCATTAAATAAACAAGCCTCCATACACTTTTGGAATTATCAATAATATATTTAGTTTCTGGTTTGAGCTTTTTAGCATTTTTTAATATATTATATAATAATTTATATTCATCTGAATCTGTAAAAATACCTTTGTTATTTTTTTCCTGAATAAAATAAAGAATGATATTATAAATTTTTTTAGAAAAGAAGGCTTTCTGAATATACTGTATTGGTGATCATAAATATGTGACCAAAAAGGGCATTGGTGTGAAAAAACCCCACAGGTACACATTTCATCTTTTTCTTGTAATTTATTATAATATTGTACTTCTCCGGCATTGAATATTTGAGGAGATGATCCTGCAATAAAACCTAATATTGTTGAACCGCTATAAGCAGTCGACGTTATATAAATTACATCTATATATTTCACTATATTCTTTTCAGTTTTGGTGTATAGTATATCTTCAGAAATTAGTCAATATAGATAAATATAATGAATATATGTATTATAATAAATAATTATTTTATTTTTCACTATAAATAGTTAGTCATTTGATCAGTATATATTGATTTCTCTTTATAAAAAATATTCTGTTTATCTATTCTGTGCTTCTTTTTTTTTAGAGCATCCTTAACTTTATTTATTAATTCCCTGGTGGTAAAGGGTTTTTGTATTAAATCATAATCATTATCAAGCAAATCATAATGTCGTAATAGATAACTTGTAAAACCTGAAGTGTATAACACTCCTATATTAGAACATCTTTTCCTGACCTGTTCATAAAGCAGTTTACCACTTCCTTCCGGAAGCACCACATCAGATAGAATAAGGTCTATCCTGGAATGGTACTTCTCTACCAGGGAAAGTGCCTGCTCACTGTTCTTTGCTTCCAGTACTTTATATCCGTGATTTCTGAGCATACAGGAGGTCATATGAAGAATACTCTCATTATCATCAACCACAAGCATGGTTGCTTTATCCGGCAAGGTATGAGATATATGCTGTGTATTATACAGATCATTTGTTTTATATGTACATACCGGTACTGAATTACAGGCCGGAAAAAACAGCTTGAACACAGTACCTTTCCCCTCTTCAGTATACAGAAGTATGTCTCCTTTGCTCTCCTTAATAATTCTGTATACAGAAGAAAGCCCCAGTCCTGTTCCTGAATTTTTTTCTTTAGTGGTAAAAAAGGGCTTAAAAATCTGGGACCTGATGTTCTTATTAATCCCGGTTCCGGTATCACTAATGGATATCATCACATATTTACCCGGTTTAAGAGACAGACTTCTTGATTTACAGTACATTTCATCAAGAGTTACATTACCGGTCTCTAGTATTAATGAACCCCCGTCCGGCATAGCATCTCTGGCATTAATGCATAAGTTCAGCATAATTTGTTCTATTTGTAAAGGATCAGCTTTAACCAAATGTAATTCAGAAGACTCTTTTATAACTAAATTAATATCATTGTTTGATATGGTATAATTCACCATATCTTTAACTTCATTCATGATATCATTTAAATTCAGTTTACGTGGATTACTGCTCTGGTTGTTACTCACTGTGAGTAACTTTTTTATCAAAGAAGATGCCCTTCTGCAGGTTTTTGATATGGCTTCAATATGCTGGCGATTTTCATCACCTTCAGGAAGAGAATCAGATAATAAATAACTTTTACCCAGAATGATAGTCAAAAAATTATTTAAATCATGAACAAAACTGCTGATAACCTGATTAATGAACGCTGCCCGTTCAGTATTCGATATCTGATTTTTTTGGTTTCTTGTTTTTCTGCCATTATTCCCGGATTTTATTTTCTGTTTCACTGACATATAGTTCTGGTTTAGAACCCAGATTTTTTTTCTTTGCTTAAAATTATTTTTTGACCAAAACACAGCAAGTAAGATTGAAGTAAGAATAAAAACATTATTTTTACCAACAACTGCTTCCTCATAATTGTCAAAATATAAAAAAACAGGTATAAGGTAGGACACCCAGACTAATGAAAACAAAAATATACTCTCTTTAATATTCAACGGTAACAATATCCCTAAATACAGCACTAATAAAATTAATGTTGACAAAGATGAAATAACCGAAAAAGGATTAAAATTATACATCAGAGAAATACTTACTGCAACAGTTATCCCTACTATAAGACAAAGCAGATACGGTTTTTTTTTGGGTGCAAACAGATTAATACTATACATCAATAGAATAAAACAGATAACCCCTGGTATAATAAATGGATAATTTATTATATTATTTTTATTTACAATGAAATCATATAGAAAAATAACAAAAAGAAAAACACACACTGTAATACACAGCTGATTAACAGCTTTCTGCATACAAATATTTCTATGCATAATAAATTTTCTCTGTTTATTCATATTTCTGACTTTCCCGTTTTGTTAATGATCATATTATTATTTCCTGCCTCTATTTAGATTATGGCTGCAGCTGCAAAAATCTTTCACAATTTTCATAATTTTTTAAAGTCATTGATAATGTTTAAGGAAAAGTCAGATTCTGAAGAGTATATATGAATGTAAAAAAAGAAAGTATATATGTGGGTTTTACTTATCCTGATACCACAGGAAAAAAATCTATACTATTATTATAAGACTACTGAAAATAAAGAATTTTATTTTCGTGCATGAAAAAACACTAAATCACCATCTTCAACCGTATAGTCTTTACCATGAACAGCTATAAGACCTTTGTCATGCAGAATTTTGGTTGATTTGTGTTCCAGCAGATTCGGATATTTGATAACCTCAGCCTTAATGAACCCTTTGGCAAAATCAGTGTGCACTTTTTCAGCAGCCTTTACAACAGTGGCACCTTTAGTGATTGTCCAGGCATGAGCTTCATTCTCATTTGCAGTAAAAAAGGTTATCAGATGCAAAAGATCATATCCTGTCCTGACGATTTTCTGAAGACCGGTTTCATCAAGACCCATTGCCTGGAGAAACTCAAGCTGCTCGTCATGATCCAGTTCTGCAATTTCTTCCTGAACTTTAGCGCAAAAAGGAATACAGGGAGAATGTATGGACTCAGCATATTCACTTAATTCCTTTACTAAAGGACTGTCAGTAAGATGATTTTCATCAATATTTGCTATATACAAAACCGGTTTGGCAGAAAGAAGATTCAATTCTTTGATCACCTCTGCCTGTTTTGAAGTTACATTCAGGGTGCGGATTTCCTTTTCTGCATTAAGATGGTCAAGAAATTGATGTAATATGTCAATCTTTTTCTGCGCCTCAGCATCTCCGCTCCTCACCGCCTGCTGAAATTTATGTAAATGAGATTCAATTATTTCTATATCTTTGAGTATTATTTCCAAAGTTACGGATTTTGCATCATGAACAGGATCAATTTTTTCATAGGGATGAGACACATTTTCATCTTCAAAACAGCGCACAACATGAGCTATAGCATCACATTGGGTTATATGAGATAAAAACTGATTTCCAAGCCCTTCTCCATGATGGGCTCCTTTGATAAGCCCGGCAATATCAATAAACTCCAGATTGGTGGGTGATTTCTTTGCTGAACCGATAATAGAATAAATCATGTCCAGTCTTTCATCTTCGAGTATTATAATGCCAAAATGAGGATCTATGGTACAGAAAGGATAGGCTGAAGCATCAACACCCAGATTTGTCAGAGCATTAAAAATTGTGGATTTCCCTGCATTGGGAAGTCCGACCAGTCCACAGTTAAAACCCATAATGTTATCCTATTATTAAAAATTGGACTGTTGAAGCGTTAGTGTAATATATAACAGAACACATTAAATGTCAATAAAGAATAAAGATGACCAATATAATACAGTGCAAAAAAACTTTTTAATCATGCCGTAACGCTTCCACGGGATTAATGCGCGCTGCCCGGATAGCAGGATAAATACCTGCGATCAGACTTATGACAATGGAAAAGATCAATGCGGATACAATCAGCCAACCTGGAATATAAAAAAAATCAACTATTTCTCCACCCTGTTTAATAATATAATAGGTTGCTACAGCACCGGCGATCTTTGTAACCAGCCACCCAAGCGCAAGCCCAAAAAGTCCCCCCAGAACACCAATACTTCCAGCTTCAAAGAAAAAGATGCTCTTTATCTGAAATTCACTGCCCCCGATGGCTTTCATTATTCCGATCTCTCTGGTTCTTTCCAGAATTGACATCACCATGGTATTTATTATACCCAATCCGGCAACAATGAGTGCTATTGTACCAATTGCTCCCAGGGCAGTATCCATAATAATAAATCCTTTTTTAAATTCTTCCAGCTGATCTGCAACGGAAATAGTACCGAACCCCTGCTCTTCAATTTCATTCCGGACCGATTCCAGAAAATCTGCAGATTTTACTCTGACCAGTAATGCTCCGTAATCACTTTTATTATCCATAGTGTTTAGCAAACTCCACACACTGTTAAAAGGAAGTCTGGGTATTCTTTCAGCAGTTTTAATAGGAGCAATAATGCCACCCCTGTAATATCCATAACTGAATTCGGATTCTCGTTCCCTGATGCCAATAATAGTATATTGTCTTTGTTTTTCTTTAAATAATGAATTATCAGTTTTTCTCATACCTATTATATCGGAAACAGAAGCAGGATCAACAACAGATGTAATAATGATAATTTTTTTGCCAATCACAGAATCAGAGGAAACATAGGTTATTTCCTCTGTTTTCTGTGAAGTTGTATCCATAACTATATCAGTTAATACAATACCCAGTGATTTTAGAGTTTCTTTATCTATAATAATACTCTCCTGATCGTCATCCTGATAAAAATGACCGGCTAGCAGTTCATTAAATGGTTTGTGCTTTCCTAATTCAGCCGGAATGCCTTTCAGATAAGTTCGGGTTTCACGATTATTAAAACGCACCTTAACCGGAAATGAAATCTCCGGAAAAGCAATTTCAACTCCCTGAATAGAACGAATTTTCTCCAAAGCTGCAGCATTTAGAGGAGCAATATCCTTTTGATCCGATTCTCTGCTGCTCTGCAGTCCGGATGATATTTCATTTAAATCGATTTTCTGGGGTATGATTTGAATACTGGTGAACAGATCATTTTCCTTAAAATAATCAGTTACATTTTTCTGCAATCCGGTTCCGAAAGAGACCATAGAAACCAGAGCACCAATACCTATGGTTACTCCCAGAATAGTCAGAAAAGCCCGGAGCTTGGTCTTCCATAAATTTGATAATCCTAACTGAAGTAGGTCATTGATCTGCATATTTATTCCCGGGATACATGTTCTACAATGTTACCATCTAAAAGTGTATACACATGATCTGATATTTCTCTGGCTGCAATTTCATCATGAGTAACCATAATAACTGTAATGCCGGTTTTGTGATTCAGATGCTGGAGGAGTGATATTATTTCTCTGGCAGTAATACTGTCCAGATTACCGGTGGGCTCATCAGCCAGTAAAATAGCCGGATTATTGATCAGGGCACGGGCAATTGCAACTCTCTGTGCTTCTCCTCCGGAAAGTTCAGAAGGAGTATGGTCTGTTCTTTCTCCCAGACCAACAGTATGCAGGATATTTGTTGCCATGGTTTTTCTTTTTTTTCTGGGTACATTTGCAAACATGGAAGCCAGGGCAACATTCTCAAGGGCAGTGAGGGAAAAAATCAGATTAAATGACTGAAAGATCATTCCCACAGTAAACCGCCGGTGATAAGTAAGTTCCCGTTTATTCATTTGTGACAGATCTTTACCGGAAATTTCAACCCCCCCGGAGGTAGGAGTATCCAGACCGCCTATGAGATTCAACAGGGTTGATTTTCCGGATCCCGAACGTCCAACCACAGATATAAATTGTCCTTTTGAAATTTCAAAATTGATATCCTGCAAAGCATACACCGGTGTTTTAGTCTTTTTGTATACTTTCCTGAGATTGTGAATTTTTAGAATAGTATTATTCATTATATATCAGTATTATTGATTCCACAAACACAGACCACGGTCTGTATTTTCCCTTTTCTATTTTCTAATAAATTTGCTTATGATTGCTTACGTTCTCATATTCTATAATGCTTAATCTAATTCACCACGAAGCACACGAAGAGCACGAAGATTTTGATATTTTTTTTCTTTGTGATCTTCATGATTTCACTCCCATCGTCCCTCTATATTATACAACATAAACAGATTAACAGGATCTTGAATTAATGCATGAATATAACTTATACCCTATACCTCTTATCCAATACCCCGATACTCCGATGCACTTAACGCACTGACGATTGTCCATCTGTCACAGGCAATCACTCTCTAACGCCTAAACATACACATCACCCCAGCCGTCTGCCGTCCGCGGTCTTTACCGGCCTCTGCACATTAACATACTAAGATTCAATAGGCCTTAAGTTCTAAAGTTCTCAAGCTCTAAAGTTCTTTCATTCTAAAGTTCTAAAACGTATCTTGAGAAAACACACAAAAACTCCAACATTCCCGTAAATAACCAGGTTTATTTATGCACTCTTTTCAAAAAAGCTTCCATCTCAGGAATGCCTCCCTGAAAAACCAGATATCCGTTATACGGTTCCCGCTCAGTTATTTCATCCCGTATTGGAGTAAGCATGATTTCCTTTACTCGTTCCAGATCATCGGTCTGTCCAAGAGCCCAGCCCAGTTTAACATACGCAACCTCCGGCAGCATGTTCTTTGCCGGAATAATCCCCTTACTCATCAGATCCCGGCCTGTATCGTATACAAACATATGTACAAATCCCCAGAGAGTCTGAACGGTCATATAGATGGCAACTCCTTTTTTTGCTGCCCGTTCAATAGCAGGATATACAGGTTTGTTAACATGACCCAATCCGGTTCCTGCAATGACAATACCCCGGTATCCATTGTCCACAATGGAATCAATAATATCCGGCTGCATATTGGGATAATAGTAAAGCAGGGTTACTTTTTCTTCAAAAAAAGGATATACATCAACCTTTTTATCATTTCTGCGTTTATTGTAGGTTTTCTTCAAAGGAGTTATGTTATTTTTTTCCACCATGGCAATGGGAATATCACCCAGGGTTCTGAAGGTGGATCTGTAGGAAGAATGCATTTTACGTACCCGGCAGCCGCTGTGAAGCAGACCGTATTCATCAGAGGTGGGACCAAACATACAGACCATAACTTCTGCTATATCTGAATGACCGGCAGTATAACAGGCATGGATCAGATTCAGGGCTGCATCCGAAGAGGGTCGGTCAGATGAACGCTGGGACCCGACCAGGACAATAGGGACCGGATTATTCTGAACCATAAATGTTAAAGCAGAAGCAGTATGATGCATAGTGTCAGTTCCGTGCCCGACCACAATACCGTCAATCCCGTTTTTAATTTCTTCTCCTATGGACTTCGCCAGCTTGATATATTGCTGTGGACCCATGTTCTCACTGAATACTGCAAACAGTTCTTCAGTGGAAAGATTACAGATATCAGCAAGTTCCGGTACAGACCCGTATAACTCACCCGGAGAAAAGGCAGGTATGACAGCTCCTGTTCGGTAGTCTAATCTGGAAGCGATGGTTCCACCGGTTCCGAACAGTTTTATATTAGGTTTATCAGGAGAAGTGGGAAATTCTTTCTCAGGAATTCTGTAGTTTGCTTTCTTATATCCTGATTCTTCAATATCATTTATAGTATCTGTATCAATGCCAATATTATATCCGGTATCAAGCTTTAACACCAGATGTTTATCATCATCAAAAGCTGAACGCGGTAAAATTATACCTTTGAATGTTCCCCTGGTAGTATGTATGGTAACCTCATTCCAGACCTTTACTTTAAATTTTTTAAGGACGGCTAATCCTCTGCCTTTGTATCCCTTAAAATCTTCCTCATTCATGTACCTGTCCTTCAATTAAGTGTCTGAGTTCTGAAAAGCTTATATTACCGAGGGCTTTTTTTCTCAACTGTCCCATAATCCAGTCCACTTGTGCTTTTGTATTGTTGGTGTGAATATTATTTCTGAATTTTTCTTTCAGCGCTTCAATTTCTAAGATTATTTCTTTTTTACTTTTTTTTGAATACCCTATTGTCTGAAGCAGATCCTCTGCAGAATCTGATGCGCTTTCCGCTGCTGCAGCTATAAGATCCTTAAGAATTTCTCTGTGCAGTCCCTTTTTATGCACAGTAATAAAAAGGTTTTCTACTACAGCTTGAAGATCATCATACGTATTGTTGAGCTGGTTATGATAATGTCTGATATAATGTCCTATCATACTGCCAACAAAAGAGGGAGAAAAATCAGTATTGCCGATTATATTCTTAAGAAGAGAAAAAAGGTTATTCTTAAGGATATAACCAAAACAGTCAGGAGGAATATTCCACTCCCTCATTTGTTCTATACAGGTATGAATTTCTTGCGGTAAATTTTTTCTGGCTTTTTTTATCATGTTTTCATTAATGGGAATAGGTGCTGAATCAGTATCCGGATACATACGGTCCGGTCCGGGAAGGACCCGCTCGAACACTGTGGTGCCGTCAGGTATGGATTTACGGGTTTCATTTGGTACCCCCTTAAAAGCCAGTCTGCATCGTTCCTCAATAGTATCTATGCCAGTGACAATATCCTCCTCAGGTCCCCAGAAAATAATCTGAGCATCATCGGACCCGCTCTTCAACTCATAACGGATTTTCCCCAATTCAGCCTCAGAAAGAAGGGAATTGAGGGATTCAGAATGAGTCATATTGGGTTTATGAATGCAGGCAATAACCGCAATTCTGTCACTTATTTCATCAGCAAATATGCGTCCGGGAGAAATGAAAAATGATAATATGTTTTTAAAATGCGGAAGATTTACTGCCATTATTCTATAGTCGTTATGTAGTTTATTTTTTATTACCTGAGAATCAGTTTTTGCTAGTAGGGGATTTATCTCAGTATAATGTATCTTCCAGTCATCAGCAGATTGTATCCGATTCCGTAGTTTGTTTTTTATCTCAATTAATGCCTTTTGCCGGAACGCTTCATTATGGGTTAATGCGGGGATCAATTTGATGTGAGCCACACCTTTGATTTCCACCCTGGTGCCCCCGGTAATACTTACATTTACATCTTCTCTGGCAGCACCAATACCTGTATTCACCATACCAGTGCTCCGGGTCAGATATCGTATATAATTAGCTGCTTCCGCTACCTCTTCCGGAGTTTCCATGTCCGGGTAGGTGACAACCTCTACCAGAGGCATACCCAGCCTGTCTGTAACATACACTCTGTCATGACCTGTGTCAGACACTTCCCGGCAGGCATCCTCTTCCAGTCCCAGCTGAATTATTCTTACTTTTTTCGACGTCAGGGAAATTTCCCCTTCAATCCCCACTAATCCTGTACGCTGAAAGCCGGTGGGAATACTGCCGTCCAGATACTGTTTACGGGTAATATGATATTCACCCACAATATTGAGTTTAAGCAACAGAGCAATACGGATAGCGATCTGCAAAGCCTCTTTATTGACCAAAAAAGGAGGCGTATCATCAATTTCATAAGTACAGGCGGTTTTATTGTTTATGTGGTAGTAAATATTTTTTTTGGTTTTGAATTCCATTAAGGCAGTGCCGTCATATTCACCCAGTTCACTTAAGGTGGGACGCATATGACGCACGACTTCGGCATCATAATCGTCTTTATCATGATAAATACCGGCCGGACAGTTACAGAAAAGTTTTTTCTCAGTAGTGATCTGCTGGTGAATTTCTAAACCGCTTTTAAATCCTAATTTTGTGTATAGTTCAGGAGAAGCTTCCTTCCTGGAAACATAGCCGATTAATTTTTTTGAATTCTCTCGATTATTACTTGGATCCAAATATACCCCGATCTTAGTTAGTCAGATTGAATAATATACTTATCTCAGTTTATATTGTCAAGTTAAAACCGTGAACAGTCAATGGAAAGGAGCATAATACATGGAATGATGGAATAGTGGAAGGGTGGAAGAGTGAATGAGTGAATGAAATCGACAGGCATATAAATCATTATTCCGAAATTCCTTTCTCCTATTCTCCATTCTCCGTTTTCCAGCCACTGATTGACACGGATGTTCACGGATTTTAATATTTATCTGTGTTTGATCTGTGTAAATCCGTGGCGTGATAGTTTTTTTCTCATTCCCGGTCATTGACTGTGAATGCATTAAAGAAGGCATTGCCTTCTGTTTTTTCAGGGAGCTAATGTAATAAGAAAACCACGAAGATCTCGAAGGACACAAAGAAAAAATATATTAACTCTTCGTGATCTTCGTGTGCTTTGTGGTAAAATACAAAAGCGATCTGTTTTGATATTTGAATTTGTAATTTAGATATTATTTGGTGCCTGGGATTTGAGGTTTCAAGTACTTAAAGTGACTAAAGTACTTAAAGTGCCTAGAGTACTTAAACTGTAAGAAACTTTAGGCACTTTCAATTTTAGACACTTTAGGCACTTCTTCTTGCCTTTCTCCTTTTCTCCGTTCTCCATATTCCTTTTATTTGACCGCAGACCGCAGACGGCGGACCGCTTTTCAACTCGCCGTCTGCCGTCTGCTGTCCGCGGTCTGCGGTCTTTCTGTCCTCTGGCAACTGGCTTCTGTCTTCTGCACGTAAATCCTTCAATGTTCTTACCTTCTCACGCTCTCAGGTTCTTGCATCTTGCTTCTTGCATCTTGCTTCTTGCATCTTGCTTCTTTAGTCTTTAGTCTTTGTTCTTTAGTCTTTTGTTTTATCCTTTATCATTATTCTTTCCACCAACATTTAATTATTTATTTGACTTTACCCCCTGATTCCTTTAAATTTCAGGCATGGATTTATTTGACAAGCAGAGGATGGAAAATAAAAAAAAGGCTGCACCTCTGGCAGAAAGAATGCGTCCACAGTCTTTGGATGATTTTGTGGGACAGGATCACCTGACCCAAAAAGGAAGTATTTTACAGGAAATAATCAACAGTAAGGAACTTCCCTCCCTGATTTTTTGGGGTCCTCCAGGTGTTGGCAAAACCACTCTGGCCAGGATTATTGCCAGCCAGACAAAATCAAATTTTTTTCAGATCAGTGCTGTTCAGGCCGGTCTCAAAGATGTCCGAAAAATCATGGGCACTGCAGAAGCTGAACTCAAAGACCTGGGGAAAAACTCTATCCTGTTCATCGATGAAATACACAGATTTAACAAAGCCCAGCAGGATGCACTTCTTCATTCTGTGGAAGACGGAACCCTGGTGCTCATTGGAGCAACCACAGAAAACCCTTCTTTTGAAGTAATCTCACCTCTGATATCCCGTTCCCGGGTATACCAGCTGCATCCGCTTACCAGAGAAAATATCGAGGAGATCATTGAAAAAGCCCTGCAAAATGATCAGCGCTTAAAAAATAAAAATCCGGAACTATCTCCGGAAGTAAAAAAGATCATTGTGGATTATGCTGACGGCGATGCCAGACGAGCCCTGAATACTCTGGAACTTGCAGTTCAGCTGGGCAAGGAAGAAAAAGGGAAGCGGATAGTAACCCGGGATCATATCAGACAAATACTGCAGGAAAGAATGATATCCTATGATAAAAAAGGTGATTATCACTATGATACTATTTCCGCCTTTATTAAATCTGTGCGGGGATCTGATCCGGATGCAGCTGTGTACTGGCTGGCCCGGATGCTGGAAGCCGGGGAGGATCCTCTTTTTATTGCCAGAAGACTTATTATTCTCGCATCTGAGGATATCGGCAATGCTGATCCAGCCGGTATTATTATTGCAAATTCTGCTTTTCAGGCAGTCCACGCAATCGGTATGCCTGAAGCCAGAATAGTTCTTTCCCAGGCTGCCACGTATCTTGCCTCTGCTCCTAAGAGCAATGCCTCCTATCTGGCAATCAGTGAAGCACAGGATGTTGTGAAAAACACTTCCCCGGAACCGGTGCCTCTCCATCTCAGAAATGCACCGACAAACCTCATGAAAGAAATGAATTATGCAAAAGGATATAAATACGCTCATGATTATGAAGAAGGATTTGTGGAGCAGGATTTTTTACCGGAAAAATTGCGAAACCGTATTTTCTATAAGCCAAAAAATATTGGCAAAGAAAAAAAACTAAAAGAAAGACTGGACAGCTTGTGGAACAAACGAAAACAAAAAAACAAATAAAAATACTAAAAAGAAATAATTTTCAATAATCATACAAATAACTATCAAAAGAGAATAGTCATATGGAAAACATATACCTGGGTATTGATATTGGCGGTACTGACATAAAAGGCGGTACAGTTAATAAAAATGGTTCAATAATAAATGAAATGACCATTACGAGTGAAGTGGAAAAAGGTGTTGATCATGTATTGGAAAGAATAACAGATCTAGTCAGGCAGCTGGAGCAATCAGCTGGGGAAAAAAATACTATAGCCGGGGTAGGACTTGGAATACCAGGACAGATTGATTTTGATAATCAGATACTCCTCAACTCCCCTAATCTTCCCTTGTTCAAAAACATAGATGTTCCTTCCCGGTTAAAATCATCTCTTCATTTGCCGGTTGTATGGGATAATGACGCAAACCTGGCTGCTCTGGGAGAGTTTACCTACGGAGCAGGTAAAAATGTTTCCGAAATGATGATGATCACACTTGGGACCGGAATAGGCAGTGGGCTGATTTTAAGAAATGAAATATATCACGGATGTAAAGGATTCGGAGGTGAATTCGGACATCTTTCCATTAATCCAGATGGGCCGAAATGCAACTGTGGCAGCCACGGATGCGTAGAAGCATATGCAGGAACAAAAGGGATAATCAGGACCTTTGAAGAAATTACCAAAGCAGGCACCCGGACTTTATTAAATAAAGATGATATAAAGGAACTGACCCCTAAGAAAATCAGTAAAGCAGCTGAAAAAGGAGATCAGGCTGCAGCTGAAACCTATAATAAAGTCGGATTTTATATTGGAGTGGGACTGGCAGGTGTAGTGAATCTGTTAAATCTGGAAATGATAGTTGTGGGAGGCGGTATTGCTAAAGCCGGTAATTTAATCCTTGATCCGGTCCGAAAGGCTGTAAAGGAATACACCCTGGAGGATCCCGGAGATATTATCAATATTGTTCCAGCCAAACTGGGTAACAAGGCTGGCCTTATTGGTGCAGCCCATCTGGCATTTCTGAATGCAGAAGATCATTAATATGGTGAAAGATTGTAAAAAAATTTTATTATTTTTTTTTGTCCTCCCTGGTATATGGTGTAGCTTTGCTCAGCAGGCCCTGATATCTCCTGCTGATACGGTACGAAAAGACAGTATAGAAATTGCTGTACCACCCGACTCTCTTGCCCCTGACTCGGTACGAGCTGACACCACCAAAAAAAAATCCAGCATCACCTCACCAATAGAATATGAAGCTGAAGAAATTTATAATTCCATTGACGGAAAAAAGACTGTTCTTAAAGGACAGGCTACAATTACCCATGAGGACATTATACTGAAAGCTGCTGTTATTTCAGTTGACTGGGATGACAATCTCATGCATGCCAGGGGAATTAAAGATACAGTTTGGACTGTGGACGAAGAAACAGGTGATTCTGTTAAAACCGAACAGTGGATCGGTTTGCCTGAATTCACTGAGGCGGGTGATGTGATGACAGGACATGAAATGGAATTTAACTTTAAGACCAAAAAAGGAAGGGTCATTAAAGGAAGAACAGAATTTGAAAGCGGTTACTACCATGGCAATACTCTGAAAATGGCAGAACCAAAGCTTTTGTATATCTCTGATGCCAAATTTACCACCTGTGATCTGGAAGATCCTCATTTTCATTTCTGGGCAAAAAAAATGAGAATAGATGTAAATAAAAAAGTAATTGCCAAACCAATAGTAATGTACATCGGGAATATTCCTGTTATTGGTCTGCCTTTTCTTTATTTCCCTATCCGCAAAGGAAGAAAATCCGGGTTTATCATTCCCCGTTACGGGGAAAGCAGTCTGCAGGGAAGATATCTCAGCGGTTTAGGGTATTACTGGGCTGCCAGTGAATACTGGGATATTAAAGCCACTATGGATTATTTTGAGAAAAGTGGTTTCATTCTCAAAAGCCAGTTAAATTATAATATACGATATAAATTACGCGGTTCTGTTTCCGGTTCCTGGACCAGAAAAAACTTTGACATCTCCGGTACAAAACAAAGAAGATGGAGTTTAAATATAAACCATTCTCAGACCATATCACCTACACTCTCTCTGAATATTAACGGATCCTTTGTAAGTTCGGGGAATATATATAAAGATCTGAGTGCTAACAGAGAATTACGGCTCAAAAATAAGATACGGTCCAATGCTACCTTAAGAAAAGATCTGAGCGGTTCAAAAAGCCTGACTATGAATTTCAATCAAACCCGTGATCTTACAACTGATGAAATTGATGAAACCCTGCCCCGGATATCGTTCCGGGGGGGGACGTCACCTATTTTTAAAAGACCTGAGGACTCAGAAAAAATAAAATGGTATCATAATATAATTTTTTCTTATTCCTCTGAAGCTCAGTTTCAGAGAAAAAAATTTTTACAGAGCGATTCTTCCTTTTCCACCACTCAGAACATAGGCTGGGACCACGATATAAACATTTCAAGTCCTCAGAAGCTTTTTACGTATCTTACCTGGAGTCCCAACCTTACCTATGATGAAACCTGGTACGGAAAACGTAAAGAGTATTTTCTGAATCCTGAAACTAATACTATAGATTCCAGGGATAAGGAAGGCTTTTATGCTCTCCGGACGTTCAGCTTCTCATCCTCCTTCAGTTCAAAACTGTATGGAACCTTTGAACCTTTTTTCCTCAAAAATACTGCCTTCCGGCATGTAATGACCCCCAGTCTTTCATATAGTTACCGCCCTGATTTTTCTGATGAATATTGGGGTTACTATCAAACCTTCATGGATTCAGCTGGTAACACACAGAAATATGACCGGTTTAAGGACGGTATTTATGGAAGAACGCCTTCCGGTGAACAAAGAGCACTTTCTCTGAATATTAGAAATCTGTTTCAGATGAAAACAGGACAGGCAGACAGTGCAAAAAAGTATGATCTTTTCAGATGGAGTCTTTCCACCAGTTACAACTGGAAAGCGCAACAATTTCCTCTGAGCGATCTGCGTTCCTCTATTAATGCAAATCCAATGAGAAATCTTAATCTGAGCATGAATACCACCTATACATTTTATCAAACAGATGAAGAGGGAAAAAGGATCCCTTCCATGCTTATCGATAATATAAACTGGAAAAAACCCTGGAGTTTATTTACCACTCAGTTGCTGAGGCAAACGCGCTTCAATTTTAATGTAGGTCTGAATTTACAGGGTGAAATTAAAACCGGGCAGGGAGAGGAGTCCGCACAGGAACCTGCTTCAGAAACGTCTATTCCCGGAAACAATATTGATCCGGGTAATTTAACTCAGGATCAGTATGAAACTGACAGTCAGATATCAAATTTTAACATACCCTGGAGTATGAATATTAATCTCAGGTACAGTCATGCCAAAACAAATCCCCTGAATCCGTCTAAAACTTTTTATATTAATACAAACTTGAATTTCAATCTTACCAAAAACTGGAAAATCACCTATTCTTCCAGATATGATATTGAACAAGGTAAAATGATCAGCCAGGATTTTGTGTTTTACCGTGACCTCCATTGTTGGGAAGCACGATTCGTCTGGTCACCAATCGGCATATATAAACATTTTTATTTTAAAATAAATGTTAAAGCTCCTATGCTGAGTGATATAAAATTTGAAAGAGGCACAGGCAGAAGGGCTTTTTCATCTCCGCAATTTCTTAATTATTAACCCCCTGGATTTGAGGCATTTTTTTGTCCTGATCAGTAATAAATATTTGCGAAATTCTCATCAACTTATTATCTTATCCTCAGACAAGGGGAGGATTCTTACCATGCCTGCATCAAAAAAAATCCAGGTCGCTTTAATTTTCGGAGGTCGCTCCGTTGAACATGAAGTATCGCTGAATTCGGCCATTGGAATAATTAATCATATTGATAAAAAAAAATTCAATTGTATCCCGGTAAAAATAACCAAACAGGGTACATGGCTTCTTTTTGAAAATACCGAAAAATTACAGAGCATTGATGATGTAAAAAAGAATCCGGAAACTCAGGTTGTGGCTGCTGACACTGGTTCTCCCGGCTTTATTCTGCTAAACAGCGAAAAATCCAAATCTGGATTATCATCGAAAACCATACCTGTTGATGTTGTCTTTCCCGTACTGCATGGCAGCTTTGGAGAAGACGGCACTGTACAGGGACTCCTGAAAATGACAAATCTTCCTTTTGTGGGATGCGATGTTCTGGCTTCAGCTGTGGCAATGGATAAAATTTTTGCCAAACAGCTGTTCTTTCAAAATAATATTCCCAGTGTTGATTTTATCTGGTTTCTGGGATCAGCCTGGAAAAAATCTTCTGATACCATCATAGAAGGGGTAAAAAAAGAGATTGGGTATCCCTGTTTTATAAAACCGGCAAATTCCGGCTCCAGTGTGGGTGTGTTCAAAGCTCATAATGAAGATGAATTTCCCTCTCTGGTGGAAAAAGCCTGCACATATGACAGAAAAATCCTGGTTGAAAAATACATACAGGCCAGAGAACTGGAATGCAGCGTTTTGGGTAATGATACACCTGATTCTTCTGCTGTTGGTGAAATAAAGCCCACCAAAGAATTTTATGATTATGAAGCAAAGTATGAAGATGATTCCACCGAATTGGTTATACCCGCAGACATTCCGGAAAAAACAGCTGCAGCAGTTAGGTCTCTGGCTGTAAAAGCATTTGCTGCCCTTGACTGTTCAGGAATGGCCAGAGTGGATTTTCTGCTGGAGAAAAAAACCGGACACCTCTATGTTAATGAAGTCAATACTATTCCGGGATTTACCACTATTAGTATGTATCCCAAACTCTGGGAAGAATCCGGTATCTCTTATACTGAACTTATCACCAGATTAATCGAACTTGCCAGAGAAAGACATAAACAACTGAAACATTTAAAATATTATCGGTGATACTGTAATGATTAAACTCTACAATCTAACTCGTCATTTTGGTGAACTAACTGCTGTTGACAATGTAAGCATTACCATTCCCAAAGGTCAAATCTGCGGGTATCTCGGCCCTAACGGAGCAGGAAAAACAACCACAGTAAAAATGCTAACCGGTATGCTCCCGCCCTCTGCCGGTACAGCTACTATATGTAATTATGATATTATTAAACATCCTATGGAAGTAAAAAGACGCATCGGGTATGTACCGGAATCAGGAGCTCTGTATAAAAGTCTCACTGCCTATGAATATCTTCATTTTGTGGGAAGACTGTATCATATGAGTGAAGAAATGATCCAGAAAAGGATTAAAAAATTTGTTGAATTTTTTTCTTTATCAGAATACACCCATAAAAGAATGAATGAGTTTTCCAAAGGAATGAAGCAGAAAGTGGTTATTGCTGCGGCTCTTATTCATAATCCTCAGGTAATATTTATGGATGAACCTTTAACCGGTCTGGATGCAAATACCGCCCTGATGATCAAACAGCTGCTTCGTAATTTGACCAGGGAAGGAAAAACCATCTTTTACTGTTCTCATATTCTGGAAGTAGTGGAAAATCTATGCGACCGGGTCATTATTATTTCAGAAGGGAACATTGTTGCCGACGGTTCTGTGGATACACTGAAATCTATGACCCAGCGCAGTTCTCTGGAAGGAGTGTTCAGCCAGCTCACTCACAGTGAAGACATGAATGAACTTGCCAGAGCATTCTCCCAAAGCATAACTGATGAAGATGAGGAATGATGCTTCAGAATATTCTTAATATAACTGGTATTGACTGGTTACAATTCAAAACTCTTTTTCTGACCAGTCTGAAAATTGAACTGAGAGAAAATCAGGGGATCGGAAGAAAATACAAACGAAGGCTTTCTCCTCTGTTATCAAGCCTGATCTTTTATGCCGGTATGGGGCTGATCTTAGCCGCTAATCTGGTAACCAGGACTAATCCTTTTATGTACTCCATGCTCATGCTGGCCTATATTATGATAATGAGCGGATTCAGTGTGATTTTAGAATTTGGCAATTCAATCCTCAATCCGGATGACTGGGAGGTTTTAACCACAAAACCTGTCAATTCCAGAACCTATTTTCTGGCAAAATTATCGAATTTATTATTCTACATTATATTAATAACTTCTGCTATGTGTTTGCTTCCTGCTCTGATTGGGATTCAGGTTGAGGGAAATAATCTTTGGTTCCCGCTGATTTTTATTCCTGTTTCTTTTCTTGCCGGCATTGCCACTGCAGCTTTTGTGGTGCTGATCTATACTTTTCTGCTGAAAAAAATCAACTACCAGAAATTCAGGGATATTATTGCTTATTTTCAGATTGGTTTCAGCCTGGTCTTTTTTCTCTTTTATCAAATGATCCCCCGTATGAGTAATGATATTTTTGTCAGCGGTGAAAAAGGTCTCCGGGCCTGGCTCTATCTGATCCCTCCGGCCTGGTTTTCCGGAATAATTCAAATGTTCCGCTCCCGGTCCATAACCATTGATGTACAGCTGGGGTTGATTGGTTTAGGTATTACCATACTGTTTATAACCTTTGCTTTTAATAAAATATCTCTGCAATATGCTGGACTGATTGCAAATATCAATACAGCAGAGTCTTCTGAAAAAACCAAAAAGCCGGGTGCAGAAAGAAAAAATATTTTTTTAGACTTTTTCAGATCTTTTCTGAAAGATCCGGAGAAAATGGCAGGTTTTGACTTGACCATAGCTATGTGCAAAAAAGACAGATCAGTTAAAATGGGAATGTATCCTCTCCTGGGTATTCCTGTTGCTTTTCTTGCTCTTGCCATATTTGAAAATGAATTCAAAGACCCGTTCATTCATGGTTTGTTTCAGGGTCAGGGTATTACCATGTTCATTGTTTTCATTTTTATGATGATGTATTCCCTGACTATGCTTATGAAATACAGTAATGACTGGGAAGCCTCCTGGATATTTCATCTGGTACCCATGGAATCACCGGGTACTTTTTATCAGGGAGTGAAATACGCTGTATTTATAAATTATATTCTGCCCTTTTTTATATTGCTGGGTATTTTGTATGCTGTTTTCATTCCCGTACTCCATGTCCTTCACTTTTTACTATCCTTGTTTGTATTCTGTCTTTTTTTCAATGCCATCGTCTCTTTCCAGATAAATGCTTACCCCTTTTCTGAAAAAAGGCAGAAGGGAGAAAGAATGCGCAGGTTTACCTTCATTATTTTTGTGGGTCCCATATTCGGATTGTATGCACTGCTGTACACTTATATTTTTAAACATTTTTCATACTGGTTAACAGGACAGATCGTCATTATTATTGCATGGAAAATCATTGAAAATCTATCAGTTAAAAAAATCAATAAAAATCTAATGCGTATTAAACCAGCCTAGGAATTTTTTATGAAAAAAATTTATTTTCTCATTATAATAACTGTGGTAGTTGTATTGATCGGAATTTATATATCTGTATGCACAACTGAACGAATCGAAGCTGATCTTATTCTGAAAAACGGGACTTTTTTTACTGTGGATAACAATAATACTGTAGCTCAGGCTGTTGCCATAAAAGACACACATATTCTTTTTGTCGGTACGGACGAGCATGTCCTTACCTATGCTGGAGAAAACACCGAAATTATTGATCTTCAGGGTCAGTTCGGATGTCCCGGATTCAATGACGCTCATGTGAACCTTCTTACCAGTGCCAGGTTCAGCAATGCCCTGGACCTCAGTGATGTAACCACTACTCATACAATCCAGAGAAAAGTATTAAGAAAGATATGGGATAATGATAATTATGATGAATGGATCATTGCAAAAGGGTGGGATCAGACCAGATTAAATACTGATGACTGGCCGGACAAAGGAATTTTAGACAGGATTGCTCCGTATGTTCCTATGATTCTTTATAATGATGACGGCCATGTGGCACTGGTGAATTCCAAAACTCTACGTATAGCCAGGATCTGGAGCAGCACGCCCGATCCTCCCGGGGGAGAAATTGTAAAAAATCCAAGAACCGGAAATACAACCGGCATATTAAAAGAAAGAGCCATCGATCTTGTCGATCAGTTTTTACCGGATGTACCGGATGACCAGATCCTTCAGGTGCTTGAAGAACATTTTCAACAGGCTGTGGCCCTGGGAATTACTACCCTACAGGATAAATCCTCTCCTGACATTGCTCCCTTTATCAAAGAACTGCAACAGCAGGATCTATGCAAATGCAGAATATCTCTTTCTTTTCCTTTGACCCGGGAGATTGATAATTACATTAGTCTAAAAAACGAATACAGTAAATACAATGTTGATATTAATCCCTTAACTATCAGTATTGACGGCAGTATTAAATCCCGAACCGCTCTGTTATCCTCTCCCTATGCTGACAAATCATCAACTAACGGCATCTCTCTCGTTCCCTTTGAACAGCTCAGTGAATTAATTATCTTTGCTGACCGTAATGACCTGCCGGTAGAAATACACGCAGCAGGTGATGCAGCAGTCTACACTGCAGTCCGGGCATTGGATTTTGCCCATACTGTCAACCAAATCAAAACAAGACGTTTTCGCTGTGAAGGTATTGAAGTTATAAATCCGAACATAATTGACAGTTTAAACGAATTAAACATTGTTGCTGTCATGAATCCCAGCCGTTGTATTGATGCAATGCGCTGGATGGATAAAAAAGTGGGACCTGGTCGTATCAAATATGCCTATGCGTTTGCTTCTATATTGAGAAACGGGGCTGAACTTGCTTTCGGCTCAGGGTATCCACACGGTATTCTAAATCCTTTATACGGAATCTATACTGCTGTTACCAGAAAGGACACCTCCGGTTATCCTGCTAACGGGTGGATTCCGAATGAAAGATTAACTGTTCAGGAAGCTATTAGAACGTATACCTTAGGATCCGCCTATGCTGAGGCAAAAGAAAATGAAAAGGGTTCTCTCGAACCCGGCAAATTAGCAGATATAGTCATCCTTGACCGGAATATATTGCAAATTCCTTATAATAATATCCTTAATGCCAAGGTTGACTATACTATTATAAATGGAAAGATTGTATATGAGAGAAAGGAACACAAATTAACGTTATAACATACGATTATTATACAGTTGCTTTACGTAATGTTTTCTTTAACTTTTTGATTTTCTGACGAACTTCTTTAAGTTTTTTATGATCATGGGCCTCAAGTACTTTATCTCTTTGTTTCTTTAATTTTTTGATCTCCTGTTTTATAGCTTTTTTATCCACCCCTTTAACTTCATGGTGCTCGTGCATGTCAATATTTAAGGCTTCACAAATGGATTCCAGCAGATGATCTTTGTTCATCTGGGTATAGCCCTTTACAGCTTCATGATCTATCTCTTTAGCAATTTTTTTCAGATCAGCAAGAGTTTTTTCTTTAAGTTCCTTATAGGTATGAGCCATTGGTTTCCTCCTGTATTTCTAAGGTTTTTATTATTATAAGAAAAAAAATTCAGATTTGCAATTTTATTCAAAAATATAATAGCTTTTATGATGGTCATTGAAATTATAGATCATAAAAAAATTCTGCTGGTTTGAAAGTCTGAATAAAATCTGCATCTCTTTATGCTTATATTGAACCTCAGAATGGAGTACTCCTATTTTCTTGATCAGATTTTCTGCTTCTATGCGGGAAATTTCCTTTTTATTCATTTGTCTGTTCCGTTTTGATAATTGGTTATCTATATATATGACACTCATAACCCCAAAAAGGTTGCAAAAAATTTTAATTTTTTTGATTTTTATGATAAAATTTTGTTTATTATCAACATTATCACTGTTAAAAATGGAGTTCACCATGAAAAAAAGATTAACTTTTCTGATTTTAATGTTGTTGATTGCAAGCACCGGGACCATGCTCCGCGCTGACTTTAAAAACATCTGTATGATAAAAGCAAAATACATTATACCAGTGACAGCTGATACCATACAGGACGGAGCTTTGATTATTGAAAATGGATTTATCAGGGATCTGGGCACAGAACTGCAAGAAGAACCCGGAATGGAAATTATCTCTGCAGATACTATGTATGTATATCCGGGCTTTATTGACGGGTTTACTGATATCGCACTTATGCCCACTGACAAAAAATCTTCAAATAAAAGCAGGGAACAGAAGAAAACCATACTACTGCCCCACCGATGCGCTGCTGACTTTCTAGACTACAGTGATGGAGAGATCAAAATATACCGCACCCTGGGCATTACCACTGTGATCACCGGATATGATAATATTGTTTTCCCCGGTACCAGAACTGCTGTCGGTCTTTCCGGAGTAGAAAGCGGGAAAATAGTGCTCAATACTGAAACAGGAATGACTATCACCTTTACCAGAGAACAGAGCCGGTATCCTTCCAGTCTCATGGCAGTTATTGCCTATATCCGTCAGACCTTCACTGATGCTGATCATCATGCTGAAATGAAAAAACTCTTCTCCATACATAAAAGAGGATTTCCCCGACCTGAGTACAATAAAGCGTTGGACAGCCTTTTGCCTGTACTTAACGGTATAATGCCTGCAGTAATAACTGCAGACAGTGAAAACCAGATAAAAAGGGCAGTAGCGTTAGCTGAAGAAATTGGTTTGAATATAATCATCAGCGGAGCACAGGAAGGATGGCTGGTTTCAGATCTTTTAAAACAAAAAAAGATCCCCGTTATTCTGAACCTTGATTTTCCGGATCCGGATGAAGTGACCGGATATTCTTATAATCTTCCCATAGAAGGGTACAATAAAGAAAAAGCCGATTCCACTATAAAAAAACAGATCCTGGCCAATGCACATGCTCTGGAGAAAGAGCATATAGAATTCTGCTTTTCCACCCGGGATCTTTCTCAGCCTGCAGACATGCTGAAAAATATCAGAAAATGTATTGAAAACGGACTGACTTCTGAAACAGCTCTCCGGTCTTTAACCATTACCCCGGCACGTATGTTTGGTATTGATAATATGGTTGGAAGTTTGGAAAGAGGTAAACTGGCCAATCTGGTAATCACCACAAAAAATATTTTTGATAAAGAAGCTAAGATAAAGTATGTTTTTGTGGATGGTAAAAAATTCGAATATGAAACCAAGAAAAAAAAGAAACCTGCTGTTAATGTAACCGGACAGTGGGAAGGGATCATTACTTCTCCCATGGGAGAATTCCCCTTTTCATTTGAACTGAAACAGCACGGTTCTTCTCTGACCGGCAGTATCATCAGCGAGTCAGGAAGTGGTGAAATCAGTAATGGAGTGGTCAGCGGAAATTCAGTAGAGTTTACTGTTTCTATGCAGATGGGAGGACAGGCCATGGAACTTTCCTTTTCCGGTACAGTAGCAGGCAGCACAATGGAAGGAAATGTTACTGTTCCCGGCATGGGGGTAGCTGACTGGTCTGCGGAAAAACCGGGGTGATGCTAAGGATAAAGGATAAAACAAGGAAAAAGGAAAAAGTGAAAGACTAAAGAACAAGGAACAAAGACTAAAGAACAAAGATTAAGGACCAAAAAGCACTTGAGAGCGTGAGAACTTTAGAACGATCCGGTTAGAGGCAGTCCTTGACTGCCGGGGATCTCTTGCGTTTTAATGTTATCGTGCAGAAGACAAAAAAGACCGCGGACAGCCGACGGCAGACGGCGAGTTGAAAAGCGGTCCGCCGTCTGTGGTCTGCGGTCAAATAAAGGAAACATGGAAAAGGGAGGAAAGGAGAAGGGAAAGAAGACCAAGACAAAATACAAAAGAAAAAAAAGATAAAAAATATACATTTTTACACAATAACGGGGAGAACAATATGAAACAATTGCACTACATGGTATTAGTGTTCCTTATGGCAGGACTGATATCGCTGCAGGCACAGCTGAAAGTGGCCGGGTCAGGAGAGACGCTGCTTATCAAAGACGGAACAGTATTGACCATTACCAATGGTACGATAGAAAACGGGGACATACTCATCAAAAACGGTAAAATTACTGCTGTAAAACAGGAAATTAAAGCTGCTAATAATATGAAAATCATTGATGCTTCCGGTATGTATGTTATGCCCGGTATTATTGATTCTCATTCTCATATGGGAATCGAGGGAGGCATTAATGAAGCAACCAGTACCATTGTTCCCCAGATCAGTATTGCAGAAGTAGTGCGACATGATGATCTTGCTTTTCAGCGGGCCCTGGCAGGCGGAGTTACTGCTATTAATACGCTGCACGGAAGTGCCAACCCCATCGGAGGATTAAATGCAGTATTGAAACTGAAATTCGGGAAACCGGCAGAGGAAATCCTCATTAAAGAAGCCCAGAAATCTGTCAAATTTGCTCTGGGTGAGAATCCCAAAAGAGTGCATCCTTTTCCGGACACCAGAATGGGAGTCATTTTTTCTGTCCGCAGAGCTTTTACTGAGGCTAAAGAATATATGCAGAAGTGGGATGAATACCAGCAAAAAAAGAAGGGAAAGATGAAAAGAACAGCCTGGGAAAAGGAGTACGGACTGATACCTCCGCAAAAAGATTATACTATGGAAACATTAGCGGAGGTTCTGAAAGGTAAAATAGATGTGATCTGTCACGGATACCGGGCTGATGAAATGCTGGCGCTGATGCAGCTTGCCGATGAAATCGGCTTTACTATCGGGTCTTTTGAACATTGTTTGGAAGGATATAAAATTGCGAAAGAGCTGAAAAAGCACAATGTGGTGGCATCTATGTTTGCCGATGCCTGGGCATATAAAATGGAAGCCTTTGATGCCATCCCCTATAACTGCGCCCTGCTCACCAGGCAGGGAGTATTGGTGACCATAAATTCAGACAGTAATGAGCGGGTACGACGGCTCTATCAGGAAGCTGCCAAAGCAGTAAAATACGGAGGACTGAATGAGACTGAGGCGCTCAAGACCATCACCCTGAATCCTGCTAGGCGACTGGGTCTGGAACACCGGCTGGGCAGTATTGAAAAGGGAAAAGATGCAGATCTGGCCATCTTTAACGGACATCCTTTCAGTGTCTATTCCCGGGTTGAAATGACCCTGATCGAAGGTGAGGTCTATTTCAACCGCAGCACCTGCCCCACTGTGAACACTATACTCAGTCAGTTAAACAAAGAGAAGGAGGAATGATCATGAAAAAGATCACCGGATTATTACTGATATCAATGGCATTGTTTAGCTGCCTGCAGGCAGCCGGGAACAGCAACATTACTGCGCTGACCGGAGGAAAAATCGTACTGGTTTCCGGCTCTGTTATAGAAAAAGGAACCTTGATCATAGAGAATGATATAATCAAAGACATAGGTACTGAGATTGCCATACCTGACGAAGCTGAGATTATTGATGTGACCGGTCTTTCCCTCTATCCCGGCATGATCGATTCCTACAACAGATTAGGACTTTCAGAGATAGGTGCAGTTTCAGCCACCACTGACATTTATGAAAAAGGGGAGTACAATCCATTTATTAAAACAGCCATCGCCATTAATCCCCACAGTGTACATATCCCCATTACCCGGGTGAATGGTATTACTACGGTAATGTCTGCTGCCGCCGGAGGGGTCATCTCCGGACAGTCCGTTATCTATCATTTACAGGGATGGACCATTGATGAGATGCTTGAACAGAAAAACGGGGGCCTGATCATAACCTTTCCCAGACAGCCTGAGAAAAAAGGGGGAAATACAGAACAGAAATCCTCTGCTTCCGGTAATCTGGTGGATAAAAAAATAAAGGAATTGAAAGATCTGCTCAAAAAAGCGGAACGGTACGGTGAAGCTAAAAAGGCTTTTGAACAGGGAAAACGGGAACACAAACCGGTGCTGGATTTAACCCTGGAAGCTTTACTGCCTGCTGTTACCAAACAAAAAAATACCTATATAGTTGTTGATAAAAAAGCTGATATTCTGAATGCAGTGCAGTTCATCAGGAATGTGTCTCTTAAGCCGGTTTTTGTAGGATGTTCTCAGGGCTGGAGAGCAGCTGATTCTCTGGCTGCATATAATATCCCCGTCATTCTGGCCCCGGTGCTCAGATCTCCGGATGATACTGATCCCTATGACGGAATATATGCCAATGCCGGGATTCTGCATAAGGCTGGAGTCAAGATCGCCTTTTCCACCTTCAGCAGTTCTGACTGCAGAAATCTGCCCTATCAGGCTGGAACCGCTGCTGCCTTTGGTCTGGACCGGACCGAAGCTTTAAAGGCAGTGACCCTGAACAGTGCTGAAATTTTGGGTATTGATGACAGATTCGGAAGCCTGGAAAAAGGTAAGGTGGCAAATATTATTGTCACCACCGGTGATCCTCTGGAAATGAAAACCCGGATCAAACATGTCTTTATTCGCGGAAAGAAAATCTCCCTTAAAACCAAACATACAGAGTTGTATGAGCAGTTTAAAAAGCGATACGAGGAGCACTAACCAACATTTTTATTTATATGATAATGTATCGGGGTGTGGGGGTAACGGAGTATCGGAGATTGATCGATAACAATTAATCACCTCCGACCCACGTTGTACAAGGGTCGGAAATAATGTTCAAAGCTTCGCTTTGATTCTCATAGATTTTTATTTTACCACGAAGTTTTTTAGTTCAAAGTCAAGTTTTTTTTTCATAAATAAGCATTATACTATTAGAAAAAAATTTGCATTGTTCTTTGAAAATTATTATACTATTCACGAGATCAA